>Ga0247727_10003892_pt1 | contig 32492 bp, 31 predicted proteins | sample WisWelCaveWW1625_FD_202498 | JGI IMG/M metagenome (GOLD analysis project Ga0247727, IMG submission 202498) | Biofilm microbial communities from Wishing Well Cave, Virginia, United States - WW16-25 | ecosystem: Environmental > Aquatic > Deep subsurface > Groundwater > Cave microbial mat | place...
GAGAGTCGGGGAATGGCAAAAAGGTACAACAAGTTTTCAAATCGATTTTGAAAAAAGCGATCTCTAAAATTTACGTTCTCAGCAGCTTACAGACCAGCTTCACAATTTTTACCGGACAGTAGTGAGGGGAAACAATAAATCAAACAAGCAGGCTGACGCTAACATGCGAAGGCCTGCCTTTTTTGTTCGTGTTGAGTAGTGTTTGTTGTAGTTTCAAAGAAGGTCGTTTCTCATTTCATAGAATTGCAGGGCATCTCGTAGATATTTGGGTATAGGAACCGGCAAAACGCATCCCCCTTCTCGTATCACACAAGCCACTTGCTGTTCGCCACGGGCGACGATTTCTTCATTTTGTCCTCTTCGCCGCCAGTATTCGAAGATCATCGTAATGCGATTTTGCCTAGCTTCGCCGAGGCGCATACGAATTATGACTTCGTCGAAAGCGAATAGCTCGGAGAAATAATCACATGAGCAGCGTGTCGTAACAAGTGCTAATTCTTTGGACAACTCCTCTAATATCTCCGGGCAATGGTCACGCAAGAACATTTCTCGGCAGCGGCCTTGCCAGCGCAAGTGGTTGACATAATAAACGTTGCCAACAAGGTTCGTCTCCTCGAAGCCTACCACGTGCCGATATTCATAAGCTCGCATTTTCCAACTCACGAAGCTTGGCTTGGTTCTGTTGCATAACCATCTGTAGCCAGTCGCTTCCCAGACATTTCATAAGCTAAGGCTGGCATATCATGGACCCCAGTTGCGTCTATCCAGGTGTTGTAAAATCTAAATAGAGCACAGACAGTAATCGCATCATAGAGTGCCTCATCAGACCAGCCCGCAGCCTTGGCCACATCGACATCCGTTTGGCAGATTTGGTTGGAGCAGTGATTGACCTTCTCAATGAATGTGAACATCGCTTTCTCTTGAGTAGATATTGGTGCAGTGCTATAGTCATCCAGAACCGCTTGCACAAGCTCTTTGTTTCCGAGCAGTTCCGCCGCGACCGCGGCGTGTGACCCAATTCAAAAGGGACATTCATTGAGCCGTGACGTAAGAGCAGCGATCAGTTCTCTTTGGCCTGGTGACAATGGAGATGGACCGCGCATCACCCCTTGGGTAAAACGTGATAAGTAATCAGTACGATCGGGCTTAAACGCAAAAAGATGCAGGATCTGCGGAACAGGAACACCGGCGTTCTGCATTTGCCGGATAACCTCGCCGCGTTCGCCTGGTGCATCATATGCCTCGACCTCATGCAGGAACATAGGTTTCATTTTGACCTCGTCTTATCAGACCAAGATTTACGACTCATGGTAAGTTGTAATCAAACAAGAAGAAAAGACTTATGAACGCATGTCCGTATTTTTCAGGAGTACCGCAAAAACTAATCTACTGGTGATATCTCGAATGTGGGTGGCCAGTGAATTTATTTCAAGTCGTCCAGCCGATATTTTCAGCCAGCCTCCCGCTTTAGATGAGACCAGAACCAATGGGGCATCGATCATTGCGCCGGCTTTCTTTAGGCACTCAGTTGCGGCCCATACTCTTGTAGCAGCCGTTGCCAGGTCTTCTCTAGCTTCCCGGCTTACCATCTCGGCCAATTTGAATCGTTCCTGACCGAGCAACTCCTGCCAGACCGAAACCGGTCGAGCTGCCACCAGTTCAAGGTCGCAGCCGATTGGTCGCCGACCAGCGACTGCCAGCACAAGGCCGACAGCATGCGTCGCCGATACCGCCATCTGATGATCACCCACCACTTCGGGTTTGCCATCGTGTCGCCTGCTAATAGACTGAGTTGTTCCAAGTGCGTGCTGAATAGCCCGATCACTACTCCGGAAATTTTTAAAATCATTGTTCGGTTCCACGACAACCACCGTTGCTGATCCTGGAACCAATTCTTGCAGGCGGCGCTCGATGTATGGGCCCAAGAGTGGTATCGCCCAAGGTATCTGAGGCGTTATACTTTGTATGCGTTGCAGTTTTAAGCCCTCCCATCGTTCACGCACGTATCCATTCGATTCAGTGATTTCCAAATCGTAAATAAAAGTATCACCATGGCATGATCGTTCCTTGGCATGAACAAACAAAGGCCCGGAGGTTTTCAGCACGCGCGACATCATCCGAATCCGATCTACAGCGATCGGTAAGAGCGTTCCATGGGGGATACAAGCTTGGATAGCATGCATGGCAGCGTCGCGGACCGCCGGATCGCCGAGGATCAGCTCGCTAGGGAGATAGTGGCCAAACCAGTCGGTCGCGCCATTCGTCATGATCTCCGCAATGCACTCGGTCGCTCTCAATTTGCGGTAGCCGTGCAGCCGCTGAAACCGTCCGCGATGAAAGAGAATTCCACCGTAAAGATCGCGCTCGGGGTTGATAGGTACGATGGCCGTTTCTTCAAGGAAAAACCTGGACGGTCTTTCAACTTCCGGCTTTCGTTTTTCAAATCGACACCTCGCCCGGAAGTGATCAATTTGAAAAGCTGTCTTTTCGCATCGCACGACAACTTCAACGCCGTCCGGCTCGCGCACGAGTGCCGCGATACGGATCGTTACGGAGGCATAATCAGACACGACGATCGGACGGCTGAACTGCACGTTTTCAAACACGGGAAGCTCGGCCGTTCCCGCCAGCGCCATAGCGGCTTGCGCCATGGCCTCAAGGCCCATGACCGCAGGAAAGAGCCGTTCCCCGCGAAAGACGTGATCGTTCAAATATGGATCGGTGTCAGCCGATAATTCCGCATCGACAACAAGCTCGACACCGGGATAATAAACTCGCGGCCGTTCGAGAAAACGCAGAAACGGGAGATCAGGCTGCTCCATTTTAAGCGCCGGCGGTTCACCAAAGCGGCCTGTCACCACCACTGAGACTGTTGGCAAATGTTGCGTAAGCAGACGGCACAAAACGCCAATGCCTTCGTCAGGTGGGATTGGTGTGATTCCCTGTTGCATCAAAGCGTCGACTCTTCCCAGCCGTTGGCCCATGCCGATGCCTGACCAGACTGACCATTCGATCGTCAGGCAACGACAATGCGAATGTTCTGCCTGCCAGCGTTCAGTCAAGTGCGCCAGCCACTCATTGGCAACTGCGTAATCGGCTTCCCCTCGCAAACCGATACGAGCGATGATGGAGCCAAATGTGATCAACAACCGCAGATGATCCGGATTGATGGCAGCCAGCAGATTGCGGAGTCCCTGAACCTTCGGCGCGAGCGTCTGCAAGAACGTCGCTTCGTCAAGCGATCGCAGAAGTTTCGGCGCGTTGGCACCGGCGCCGTGCAAAATGGCAGTGACCGGACGACCGAATGCTGTCACCGCTTCATCCACTGCTTTGCGAACGGCTTCCACCTCTGTGACATCGGCAGGGATATATCGAAAATGGATTCTGGCATCGGCCATCCGGCTCAGATTGGCGGAAAGCTCAGTATCGCTATCCGGGCTTGACCGTCCCAGCAACGCCAGACTGGCGCCGGTTTTCCTGGCCAATGTGAAAGCGCACTCAGCGGCGATCCCTTTCCCGCCTCCGGTAACCAAAAGCAAATCGTTTGGACCGAGTGGAAGTTCCTTCGCGTGATCTACATTCGGCAGCAGCCGAAGAACCGGTTCGCTGCGTTTTCCATTTGCATCATAATGGGCTTCCGTGTATCCGACTGCTGACGTGGCCTCGGCGATTATCCACTCGATCGCTTTAGGATGATCCGGCGGCACATCGACAACACAAGTCGTAACCTCTGAGGCTTCGAGATGAAGCGTCCGCGCAAATGCCGCTGCACCGCCTCCGTGTTGCACGAGCACAAAGCGAATGGGCTTGCCGGATTCGAAGACAGCACGTGCCCCTTCCAACAAAAGGCTAACGTGTTGTTCGTCAGGCTCGGGTGGAAGACAAACAACAACGCCCGGGCCTGCTTTGGCCTGATCAAGGGCCTTCTGTAATTTTTTCTCAAGCGGATGATCACGAGAGGTGATCACTCGCCAGCTTCCCGTGGCGCTAGGAACTTGACGCTTTGACAAAGGGCGTTCGACAAGCTCAACCGTGAAGGCTCGAATCCACGAGTCAACACCAGGCGGCTGTTGCTGATGATCTTGGATCAGCGCGGCGCCGCCTGTGCGATGCAGTTCTTCCAATGCCTGGGCGACTGCAGCGACGGTTGCGTCCGCATACTCGGTGGGCGAAATCGGTAGGGGCATGCTGAGACGGCGGGCCGCTTCGGTGACGATTTCTCCAACCGTGATCGAGTTCAGATGGAGGTCGCTCAACAGGCGGCTGCTATCTTTCACGGCAGAAGGAGGAAGTTCTGTCCTTTTCGCCACAAGTTGTCGAACCAGTTCCAAAGGCGAAACAGATGGTTCAATAAGGCTGGAAGTTTGATGGACGATGGGTGATAATGGCGTCGTGAGAATTGATGATGGATGATCGTGCGCTTCATCATGAGGCAAGGGCGCCAATTCACACGGGTTCACGAAAAATCGCGGCTGCCAATCGAGGTTGAAGGGACGAGCGAATCGCCCGGCAAACAGAGTGGCATGGTTTATCGGCTCGCCCAATACGAAAGCAGCTCCAACTGCTTGCAAGAGGCCTTTCAATGAGGGCCCGCCAGCATCGAGCGCTATCACCGGGGTCTCGACGAATTCGCTGAGCAGCCCGCTCAACGCGCGGCCAGGTCCAACTTCGATGAAAAGATTTACTCCTCCAGTCGCTGCCGTGATCGCCTCGGTGAATCGTACTGGCGAAGTCACTTGGCGACACAAGAGCGCACGCAGATCGTCATCGGGTTTAAGATGAGCGCCAGTTACGGTAGACACCACCGCACGCTGCAAAGGCCGAAAATCTTCAATCGCAAGATGCTTTGCTAACGGTTGTGTTGCCGTCGCCACCAGTGGAGAGTGAAAAGCATGCGAGACCGATAACTTGACAGCCTTGAATCCTTTCGCGCGGGCACGGGCGATGATTTTATCCACGCCAGCGCCTTCTCCAGAAACGACCGTCTGATGAGGTGAGTTCAAACCGGCAATAACGACCGGTTCATCACGCAGCAATTCTGCAACTTTTTGCGGATCGGCGCCAATGCCGGCCATGGCGCCATTCGGATTGCTCAATTCCGTCATCGCCTTGCCGCGAGCCTTGGCAATACGAAGCAGCGTTTCTTCATCAATGGCGCTGGCCCAGTGGAGCGCGGTTATCTCGCCCAAGCTATGGCCAACCGCAATATCAGCGGCAATTCCGAGTTTGTCCAACGCTTGCAGAGCCGCAAGCGAGGCGGTGACAATCGCCGGTTGCGCCACTTCAGTTGCTATCCCATTGTTATTTGTTGGGAGAGCCGCCCGTGAGTACAACTCCTGAACGAAATTAAAACGGCGATAGAAAGCGCCTCCGCTAAGATGCGCCGGCGAACCTTGCCCGGGGAAAAGGAAACCGAGGCGTGGCAAAATCGTGCCTGCACTGAGAAACACACCGGTACGGAGGTCGAGTTGAGCCGCGATTCCATTGGTGAGCCACGACTTCAATGTTTCCAATTGGCGCGCTAATTCCGCCGGAGTGGAAGCAACAATTGCTGCCCGCATCTGACAGGCGGTAAGAGTTTTTTCCAACGCGGCAGAGAGATCGGTTAACTCGGCGCGGGAAATCCGGGCAGCGAAAGTCAAGAGATGTTCCACCTGTGTCTGCAGCTCATCTGCATCCCGTGCACTCATCAGAAATAGCTCGGCATCTTGGCATGAAGAGAGAAGAGCGCGCTCATGCGAGGTTAACATCTTGCGCCGTTCAGTGGCGTTCCCTTCTAAAACGATGTGAGTGTTGATCCCGCCAAAGCCCATAGCGCTGACGCCAGCGCGAAGTGGGCGATCAGCAGGCCAGAACTGTCCTTCTCTCGATACTTTAAGCGCGGGAGTTTCACTAGCCAGCTCAGAATGTGGTTCCTCGCAGCCGGTCGTCGGCGGGACAATTTGGGTGTGGAGCGCCATCGTAGTTTTGATCAGCCCGGCGATTCCTGCCGCCGCTTTGGTATGGCCAAAATTGGCCTTGATGGAGCCAATGACCGCAGGGGGCGCTTCAGGCTCCGCTTCTCGACGAGCACGCGACAACACCCGTAGCTCGGTGGTATCGCCAACGCTCGTACCGGTACCATGGCCCTCGAAGTAAGTTATCGTTTCGATTCCAAAACCTGCCCGACGATAGGCACGCCGCAACGCTAAAAGCTGGCCATCAACCTCAGGGCGAGTGATGCCGCCACTTCCGTCCGAGGATATTCCCCAGCCGCGAATGACGGCGTAAATTTTGTGATGCTGCGCCAACGCGTCCTCATATCGCCTCAACACGAAAAAACCGCAACCTTCTCCGGGCCAAAAGCCAGAGGAACGGGTGTCGTAGACTCGCATTTCTTCAGACGCCAGCGCTCCGGCTTTGGCAAAACCCACAAGCTCGAATGGGTCGAGACTCAAATCCACTCCGCCAGCGAGCGCTACATCGAGATCACCTGCGACGAGAGCGGAACAGGCTGTGATAACGGATAAAAGTGAGGCGGCACACGCGCCGTCAACGGTATAGCCTCCGCCTTTGAGATCGAAATAATTGCAAATGCGTCCTGCAATCGTATTGGACAGGCCGCCGGCAAGAGTCTCTTCGCCGATAGGCGGAAACGGTGACTTATACTGCGCTTCTAAATTTTCAAGGAAGGCATGGCGCTCGGAGGCGGCCCATCCTTTAACAATCAGCGCGGCTTCCAACACGCGGCGCACATAAGGCCAGCGCAAGCGCAGCGCATTGGCTCTGGAAAATTCTCCGGTGAGCGTGTTTCCGAGGAGCACACCGGTGGTCTCGCGCGGGAGGCCTTCACCCTCAAGAAACCCTGCATCGGCAAGCGCTTGGGAGGCCACATCCAAAGCCAACCAATGCGCCAAATCTGCGGAACGAAACGTGCTTCCAACGACTCGAAAGTGTACGCGGTCGAACTCGTAGCCCTCGATGAGCGCCGCTTCGGTGGCATAAATGTGATCGGGAACGCTACGATCGGCGGAAAAATAATCTTCCAGGCGCAAACGCTCCGGCGGTATTTGTCTAAACGCCCGGCGCTGCGCCAGCACATTCTCCCACAATTCAACCGGCGACCTGGCATCCGGATAACAACACCCGATGCCGATAATGGCGATTCCTTTGTGCATTTGAGTGGTCTTGTGATAGGCTGGTTTTTTGCATTTACGTTTCACTCTATGCCCACCAGTTGCGCAAAACGTTTCGTGAACTCGTGATACCGTGGATACCAATCCGTGCCATCTCCCGCTTCCTGCGAGGCTTGGCAAGCTCCTTCGTACCAGTCACGCAACTCACCATGGATTAGCCTCTCGATATGTACCCTGCATTCCGGGTCATTGCCGGCATGAACTTCCAGCGCTATTCCTGCGCCGCGTATCAGATGACGTCGTTGCGCTTCCGGAAATTCATCGAGCGCACGGAGAATCTTATGCGGTGTGGCGGCTTGGGTGAAGGCAATGGCAAGGCCCAAGCCGATTCCGAGCGGCTCGACAATTTCTGCATTTTCTTTGAGAACCTTACGCAAGGCTGGGAAGTTGTTCAAATACAAAAACCAGAGCACGCGACCCACACCATGGAACACGGCTTCACGCTGCCTCGCATCATTTAACGCGAGGAAACGTCGTTTTATATTTTGACCGAATTTTCCGGCAAACAAAACCGTCGAAAAGCCGAAGCCGTTTGCCATGAGCAGCCGATATTTCGCGTATGGTGAAACGCCTTGCCAGTACGAGCTGTTTTCACTAAGGCGCGGCGCCGGCGCCGGATATGTCATTGCCACACCGTTCCAAAATCCATAGCCAACAAAACGCATGACTTGATAACGCGCCGTTTGAAAAGTCAACTCCGGATTTGGTTTCCGAAGGGAACAAGCCGATCTTCCCGCAACGCCCATAGCACGGCCTTCGTGGAAAAATGCTCGCAGATGCCACGGAATCGACCGCGCCTCTTTTTGAAAAATCTCGTGGGAGCAACCTTTCAATCCGAGAGTGCATCCGCTCCCAAAGGTTTCGAGAACGTTGCCGGAAATGGAACGCCCATCATCTGCTTGATGTGGAAACTGCATCTGGCGGATGACTTTTCCGACCCACCAGGAGAGGATTGGACCAAACATTTAGTTTTTCATTAAAAATTTTTTATTGACAACTCCAAACCACGGACGTATGGCGCAAAGCACAAACAGCGAATAAAACATGGAAAATCGAATTTCCGCCAACCGCAAGATGCCATCAAGAACGCCAATCCCCAATCCCCAAGCAATCTGAGAATGCTTTTCGGACGGCGAGGTTTTGGGATCCGGGATCATCGAAAAGGTAAAGAGCGTGAATTCAGCGCCGGTGAGCGGCCCGAGGACAAAGATTAAGCCACCCTGCCCGATTGCCATTCGCAGCAGTCCCATCAGCGCGTAGCCTGTTAACCATCCCAGCACTAACGGCAGCCGATTGACTCGCCACATCATGATCATGCCGATAGTGAAAATAATGACTGCATAGCGAAAATCCCCTCCCCACTGCGAGCCTGGCGCCACGGTGGCCACGCCATGACTCAGCAAGATGGCGGCGACAACACCAAAGTTTGAGGGATTGAAAATGTGTTGACCTTTCACTTTGATCAGATGCTTTGACGCAATGGCCCAAACCGAGGCAACGACAAAAATCTTCAAATCGTAGCTTTCTAACAAAATGCCCAAACTAAGCCCGGTAATGGCGCCGCTCAGGGGAGCGAGAAATTTTCGCGCGGTGACGAGGCCGAGGATAACATCCAGAAGTGAGCAGGTAAGTAATGCCATGGTGATTTGCAACGGGCTCCGGTTGAAATAGAGAATCTCCTGCCCGAGAATGGTCCAAGCGGAAAGTGCAACCAGTAGCGTCAGGCGCGGGTCGCGCAAACCGGGAACGACGAATTCAATCTTCCGCGGTTGTGTAAGACTAAGCTCCAAACTCATTGCCATACAAACCTCAAATCACTTACCGGATGCTCCAGATTCTCCATCTGGCGCTGAAGGGTTTGCTCGAGACTAGCGGCCGCCTCGTCATCTTCCCATTTCAAACGCAGAAAAACACGCTCACGAAATTTCTCATCTCCCGCCAGGTTGTTGGCGAGTTGCCACCATGATCGCGCCAGGCTCAGTTTGCCCTCTTTCGCGTAGGCATCGCCCAAGGCTAAAGAAAGTTCGGCTTTTAACGCATTGGAGCCTGCCCCGATTTTCCGGCCAACGGCAACACAGAGGGCAATATCCTTGCTCGCGGCGTCCGGCGGAGTGGCAATCTTTTCGGGCCAGACGAGATTGAATGGCCGGTACAAATAGTTCAGGCCGCGCGCAAACAAAGCCGGAACGTAATACGCCTCGTTAGTTTCAGCATGATTCAGAATGTCCGTAAGAATTTCCACGGATTCCACGCTGGCCGGGGCTTTGATCTCCAACGCAGGGAACAACAACATGTGATCAACATGTGCAAGCGCAAGCTGCAATTTCACCTCGCGAATCGGATGCGCTTTCACCAACGCTCTAAAAAAGCGAACCGGCTCATCGTGAAGATAGTCAGGAAACTGCAAGGCGATTTCACCTGCATCGGCAGACTTTTTTAGCCACTCCCGTTTCTGTTTTAAAATTTCCATTCGCAGCCTGTTGCCGAAAACTAAGTTTGCCGGATCGGCCTGCACGGCCTCTCGCAGATGCCGAATTCCGCTTTCGTCGATTCCATGCCCAATTTCAGTCACGCCCAACACGGCAAGCGAAAGCGCCTCGTTGCTGCGGTCATTGGCTTTGCCGATTGCGATGGCGTCGTCAATCGCTTTCAAGTCGTTCAAATCATTGAGACCTGTATCTTCCGGGGTAATCTCTCCCGGAACCTTCGGCAAATTCAACAGGCCTGAACGCAGGTAGGCAAAGGTGCCAAGCGATCCAAGGACGGCGATGCCTGCAAGGATGTGCAAACGGAATTTCATGGACGTAGCCCTTCTACGAAGGTGTGATATTGGTCAATTGGCGTTTGCGTTCCTTTTATTGTTTCGGTTCGGCCACTCGGCCAGTTGATGACCAAGCTATCAATGGCCTCGGCTTTGCCAAGACCGAAATGGATTCTTTTGTCGCTTTGCGAGGAGAAGCCGTTGCAATAATTCAGCTCGCATATTTGGCGCATGCCGTTTGCCCATAGTTCAACGCGCGTCCCGATAGCATCTTTGTTGCTCACCAGCTTTCTCTCGCCGACCTGACGAGGTGCATCGGGATTTCCAACTAATAGCAGACCGAGCCAATGCGTATCGTTGCGGGCAAAGCGCTCATTGCGATACAGACAATTCGCCGCGCCCTGGTTGGCGACGTAAAAGTCGAGGTCGCCGTCGTTATCACAATCGGCGAGCGCAATGCCGCGACCGTTGGACAAGTCGGTTATTCCACAGGAGGCTGCCATGTCAGAAAATCGCGGCGGCGTTGTTCCGTCCCCTCGATGAGTACTTGCATTTGTCCATCCGATTTGTGCTCGTCCGCGTTCGTTTGTGGAAGGAATCTGAATAAACAAACGACTCGGCTCGTAGCCGGACAAATCCCGGTCTCCCATGACCGGCCAATCTCTGGCATCGGCAGTGTTGTTTTTGGTTTGTGTGACCATCTCTTGCAGTTGATACCAATAGGTCTGGCTCGGATCCGCTCCGGTGGCAAAGCCGTTTACAGCTAAAATGTCAAGTAGGCCGTCATTGTTGAAATCACCGAACTTCCCGCCCCATCCCCAGCCACCATCGTTCGTGCCGGTTTCAGGACTCAGGTTCAGAAATTTGCTGCCGCCGATTTTCTTGGGATCAGGATAGTTGAGCCAGAGCATGTTCCCTTCGTCAGTCTTGTAGCGGCGCGCTAAAATATTGGTCACGTAAATATCGAGCCGGCCATTGCCATCAACATCTCCCATATCGACGTTCATGCCTTTCCACCAATCATTGCCGATGCCGGGATGGCCATCACTGTCGATCACGAGACGAAATTGCGGTGGCGTCTCTGCCGCGCCAGTATTGAAGTACAACTCATCAGCGCCGAAATCATTGGCAACATAGAGATCGGGCCACCCATCGTTGTTTAAATCACCGGAGCCGACATCGAGAGACCAACCGGTGTGGCCGAGTCCCGTTTCATCGGCAACATCTTGGAACGTTCCATTTCCCATATTTTTGTAAAGCACATTTTCCCCCCCATTCACGGCGTGCGTAAACGTGGTGTGCATGATGCGTGTCGTGACAGGATTCCACAAATCATTGCGCACAAATTCACCCGTCAAGGGATGCTCGACACGCTCCGGGAAATAATTTGCTATAAAAATATCAAGCCAGCCATCGCGGTCATAATCGAAGGCGATTACTCCGTTGGCATATCCCCAATAACCGACGCCAGCGCGATTGGTGGCGTCTTGAAAAGTTCCATCGCCTTGATTCTCAAGAAAAAAGTTTGAGGCAGCCCATTTAACAATGTAAAGATCCTGGTCGCCATCGTTGTCGTAATCGAAGAAAATGGCGTCCATCGAAGCGCCATCACGGTTGCAGTCCGCGACTCCGGCGGTGACGGCAACATCTTCAAATGCGCCATCGCCCAAATTGCGAAAGAGACGATTCAACGCATTTCGTCCGCAGTTCGTGGCATAGAAGTCGACAAGCCCATCATTGTCGAAATCGCCTGCAGCCACTGCCGCGCCCACGGATGAGAGCCACGGCATGATGTTTTCAAAGCTATACGAAAGCTGCACTTTGGAATGATCGTTTAAGCAGCGGGAAGATTTCGCGACCTCGAGGAAACGAAGTTGGAGGGCGGGCATCGGACTCTCCTTCGGTTGAAGATACCATGAGCCGAGGCCGAGAAGAGCGGTCATCGCCAGGAATTGAGTAAAATTAGCTTTATTTCGTTTCATAATGGTTGTTTAGAAGCGCATTACTCTGGTGAGACCGGGCACTAAAATAAGCGTCATGACGGCGCATACGATCAAACTCAGACAGACCAGCAATCCCAGTAGCATATTCGGCAAAATAGCAGACAGCATGAGAACGGCAAAACCGGCAGCAACAGCAATGGCACTCGTGACAATCGCTGGCCCCGTGATGGCAAAGGCGCGCTGCATCGCCTCGCGTGGCCGCATGGATTGTCTCAGGCCCTCACGGTAGTCCGCCGTAAGATGAATGGAATAGTCAACTCCAATTCCCAAGGCAATCGCAGCGAACATGGAATTGGCAATGCCCAATGGAATCCCGCTTACAGAAAGTATGGCGAACACGAAGAGCACGCTAAAAGCCACGGGAAGAATCGTAATAACAGCGAGGCGCAAAGATTTAAACAGCACGGCGATGAGAATAAGATTGAATAAAAGGGCCAAAACGATGGACCAGATTTGTCCCGCCACGAGGAGCCGCACCGTCTGATAGCTAATCCATCCGTCACCGAATGGCGTTATTTTTATGCTTTCACATGATTCCGGGAGCTTTATCGTTAAAGCCGTCCGCCAGACTTCTTCAATACGTCTATAGTTAGCCGAGCGAATAAATACCGTCATGCGCGTCTGCCGGTAGGTGCTGTCAATAAGCTTTCGGTTAAGGATATGTTGCTGCGACAAATGCAGCAATAGCGCCATATCAAAGGTGGAAAGATCAAGCCGGCCATGCTGTAAAGAGTCACGATAAGCCGAATAAGTCCAATCGTGAAAGGACGCCCCGGTGCGGATAACCTCGTCGTAGATACTGTGAACAGAACCTACAAATGGAAGATTTGATAAAGAATTTTCAATGACGCCCAGACAGGCAAACAATTTCGGCTCAAGGAACCCATCATAGCGGTTGCTGTCGATCTTCAACTCGAGCGTCGTCGTTCCAGCCATAAGATTATTGAGCGCTTTGTCGCCGCGGACGATATCGCTCTTGGCTGGAAGGTTGCCCATCCAGCTATCGTCGATTCGAATTTTTTTGATCACTAGCGCGGCAAGACAGGCTGATATTCCGCAGGCAATGAGGAGGCGGTGCGGTCCAGCATAATCAAGAATCCGGAGAAATTTTATCAATGCCTGCGTGAGACGACGCTGCTTGCCGGATTCGCCTCTTGGCTCGGTTGGATTGATAAGAACGAGCAGAGCGGGAACAAGCGTGAAAGTTAGCACGGTCGAAAACCCAATCGCCAAGGCGCCAAAGATTCCAAAAACACGCAAGGGCTCGAGCTGGGTCGCGGCCAGTGAAAGGAGACCAGCCATCGTCGTGCCGGCAGTTAAGAGAATCGGCCGCTCCACGGAACGGAAAGATGCTACCACCACTTTTCGGATCGGATCTTTTGCTGTCCGCCGCCTTTCTCCCAGATAGCGGTTGAAGGCATAAACGTCATCCGATACGCCTATCGCGATCAATATCACCGGCAACACTAACGTCGTGACGAACACCGCCTGGCCCAGCCCTCCAATTATTCCTGCCGTCCATAATAGACTGACGCTGATTTCTGTCAGAGATATGATTGCCACAACAGGATGTCGATAAGCCACCCACAGAATGCTGGCGAGCACGATGATCACACCTGGAATAAGAAAGAACAAATCCCGGGCCACGGCATTTCCGAGAATCGCCTGCGCCAGCGCTGTCCCGCTCAGATAAATTTTGTAGCCACTGCGCGTCCCCTCGCCGGCGATTTCTCTCACGCGCTGAAGAACTTCGTAGCGGTTCGCTTCCGGTTCAACTTCGCCATAAATTGCAGCAGCGTGGCCGTCGGAAGCTAGAAGAAATCCATCGTTTAGCGCCAGAGTTTCACATTCCAAACGTATGCCCCGAACCGTCGCCTCCTCGAGTTTTGTGCGCCGGGGAATAAGCGGGGTTGATTGAAATGTGCCGTCGTTAAAAGATGATCCGGGAATCGTGGCCAGACTGATTACAGAAGTTGCAAGGATGCCGGGAACCCGCGAAACCTGCTCCGTGAGAGAGGTGACAAAATCCAGCCCATCGGAAGTGTATAGGCCCTCTTTTCCATTGGCAACTCCGACGACTACGACGTCGCGCCATCCGAATTGGGAAGCTGCGCTATCACTCGCTGCGAGCGTCGAATGCCCTAAAGGTATCAAAGAGCGTCCGGTGAGACGTAATTGAACTCGTGGAATAAAAATGCTCAACCCCACTGTGATGACACCGATAGCTACAATAACGAACCACGGATATTGGATAGAGAATTGCAGCAATCGACGCAACGACAAATCTCAACTCCTCTTCCAGCACTGTGAATATTCCTATCAGCCACTAGCGAGTCCCGCATCGTTTACAGGACTCGCTGTTCATGGTGATCGATGTGGTTCCAAGTTTAACTACAGACCGCGAAATCTTCTCGATTCACCTTCTCCTCTTTCAAATTCTTCACGTAAAATCTTCCTCATACCCTCACACGTACCTGGGCGAAAAGAGAATTCCTTGGATTCGAACGGCTTGTCGAAGGCGACCGTTACATTTCTCGGTGGAATTTCCATAACGCCTGTGGCAAATGCTACGCCTGGCCGATTCTCGGCGATACGCCTTTTATCCAGGTAGATGTCATAAATCGCGTTGTAGATAATGATTGCGGGGAAATCCGATTCTTTCTGTAAGGCAATGCAAATACTTTTGGGCTGGACGGTTTTGGATAGCGTAAAGGTAATATGTCCATTAACACCCTTGCTGTAAGCGTTAGTTAGTTCCCATGCATCTATTTTGAACTCGAATTGGCGATAGCCGATTTCGTTCCTTACCGGTTTTTCCCGGATTAATCTCATATAGGCATCAAAGGCCATAATGTCTACCGGCCTTTTAGGGTTGGGAAGTTTAAGCGGAATTCTAATCACCGACTTTTCATACTCCACTTCCGCTTCCTCGGGGAATCCTTGCTGTTTTTGCTGCTGCAACTCCTGTTGTTGTGCGCTCACCTGTTGTTGAGAATAGTTCAGCGGTCCCGTCAACAAAGCGTATGGGTTGGAGACTCCTCCAGCAAAATCGTTATGAGAAACTCCCGTAAATGCTTGCAGCGACGCAACGATCGCTTGTTCCGGGAATTCTTCGCGAGCACTACTTGTTGATCGCGAATGGCCCAACACTCTATCCAACAGGGTGGATAGATCAGCGGGGCAGTTTTCTTGAGTGGTTAAAAAAGACCTCGCATATTCGAGCACTATTTGCTCTGGCAATTCCGCCTGTTCAGCCTTCACGAGGTGATGAAAATTCATCGCCACAAATACCAGGGCAAACAGGATGAAAACCGATGCCTTGACAACCTTTTTCGTAAGGTCCATTTCACACCTCCTTAAATTAAGTTTGTTGTAAGTAAACCAAAAATTAAATTTGTTCTTGGTTTACTTAATCTTATTAAAAAGGAAATCCATTCCCTGTTCTTCCCCTTTTGTTGTTCTTCCTTCTATGCGAGCATGCAAAGAACCATCAGCTTTCAATTTATAAATAATTCGTTGAGGAAAATCATGTTCCGAATTTTCAAAGGTTACTTCATTTTTGTCAAGCTTGATTAGCTTGAAGGGAACCGGATACTTGCTTTCGGCAACTTTTACAACGTAAAAAATATCATTGCCAAATTGTTCTATTCGCATGGTTTCCGAGAAGGTCGTGTCGCCATTTTCAATCGTATAACCCTTGCCTTGCATGATTTGGTCGCTTATTCTAATCCACTTTTCGTGCGTATTGTCTCCACTCTTTGCAATCTTCCAGTTCCCGCTCAACCAGCTAAATTTTTGAGAAACCGAAGCTTTTTCCGTTTCTTGTTCCTTTCCATCAAGTCCCAGAGCACAAAGCAAAATAAGCATTAAACTGTTTAGGGGCATGCGTTTGGAGATTGGATTCATCTTCTTCATCTTGGGAACCTGTTGGATATAGCTGCGTCAATCATAGCTTGTCAAACCGGATGTGTTGAAGGGCCTATCAGGATAAGCAAAAAGCTCATTGAGCCTTTCCGCAATCAAAGCGCTCTTATACGGCTTCCGAAAAGCATCCTTTACGCCATGAACAAAGGCCTGGCCAATCACCTCGCGATCGCCATTCCCATCGATCAGAATAATCTCGATATCGGGAAATTGACTTTTAATGTCTTCGATCAACTCAATTTCAGCAGGGTTATCATTTTGAATTTCGAGCAAAATGAGATCGACGTTTTGATTAGTTAAAATCGTGCCAAGCTGACTGTTGTCCAAATTCTTCAATACTGCTGCACTTTTTCCAAGCTCACTCTCTAATTCCTCGTCAATGGCAATCGTTGGCCCCGAAATCATGATACTGTGATTTTTCATATTTGGATTTATTTTTTATATGGCCTATGCTCTGTCAATTTTTGTACCACGGATAAGCAAAGACAAAAAGCCCTTCAGGTTTTCACCCAAAGGGCTGTTTTTATGGAATACAGACAAACTGGCTTCCGCCGTAAAAAACAAATGTTCATGTGAAAATCATGGTGCATTTACCAAAATTTAGGCAAAAACACCCCGATTCTATTTTGTCAGAGTTTGAAAGAATGCGGGGCAATTCCATGATTTACCATCTTCTCATGAAAGTTTTTCACGTTGATTCCCGCTATTTGCGCGGCGCGGCTGATGTTCCCTTTGGTGCCTTTCAGGCAGTCAACAATATACTCGTGCTCGAATTTCTCCATCACGCATCGCTTGGCAATTTTGAAAGTCGAAAGCTTCGCTGTCGAAGTTGAAGCAGCACCGGCCCGGCATATATTCGCTGGAAAATACCGCGATTCGATCGTTTCGCCTTCGGTCAGAATAATGGCGCGCTGAATGACATTTTCCAGCTCGCGCACGTTGCCGGGAAAGTCATAAGCCAAAAGCACTGCTTCAGCATCTCGCGACAAGCGCAGATTTTCTTTCCCGTACTTGGCGGTAAAAGATTTTATGAAATGTTGCGCCAAGAGAGGGATATCCCCTTTGCGATTTCGTAATGGGGGGAGATCAAGGTCGATGACATTCAAGCGATAATACAGATCCTCGCGAAACACGGATTCCCTCACCAGCGCCCGCAAATCCTTGTTGGTGGCTGCCACAATACGAACATCGCAACGGCGAATCTCCGCGCTGCCTACCGGCGAGTATTCGCCGGTCTGCAAGACGCGCAGGAGCTTGGTCTGCAAAGCCGGAGTCATCTTGCTGGCCTCGTCCAGGAAAATCGTGCCGCTATCGGCACGCGCGAACCAACCCGGCTGATCCTTAATGGCACCTGTGAAAGCGCCCCGGATGTGGCCGAAAAGCTCAGATTCCAACAAGCTCTCCGGAAGCGCGCCACAATTGATCGGCACGAACGGTTTCTCCTTTCGTCGGCTGTTGTAATGCAAGGCTTGTGCGATGAGTTCTTTGCCGGTTCCACTTTCACCCTGGATGAGGATGGTGGCATCCGTATCGGCGATCTGGGTCACCAGTCTCAGTATCTCCACCATCTTGGGGTCGTGTCCAACAATGGACTCAAACCGATACTTACGGCGAAGCTGAGCTTCGAGTAAAGAGACGCGATTGCAGAGCCGTTTGCGTTCTAGAACGCCATGCGCGGCCAAAGAAATGAACTCCACAAAGCGATGGACAAACTGGCAAGTCCCGCAGCTAAACACCCCTCGAATAGTCTGTTTATCGAGATAGACCACGCCAAAAACTTCGTCTTTAAGGCGCAACGGCAGACATATAATTGAAAGCATTTTCGGCCAGGATATGCTGTTGCATGTTCGTACTAACGGGTCTTCTAGCCCGCTAGGCAAGCAAATCGATATACCATCGCACTTGACTTTATTGATAATCGCCCGGCTGAGATCGAATTCCGGGTAATCGACGTCCTCTTTATTCAGACCCCGTACTTTTTCGAGCAGGATCACACCCTCCGAATCAAAGAAAATAATCATGCCGCGTTCAGCACCAGAGACTTTGATGACATGTTCCATGGCCACAGTCAGAGCGTGATCAACGTCTAATTCGGCAAGAACGAGTTTGCCGATTTCGAGCAGGTGCTGAAATATTTCAAGCTCGACTGTACCGATTCCGAGCGCTGGGGTGGGAGTTTGGTCTAAACCCTCAGCATGTCGGAATGTAAATTCGCATTGCATAGGATACCAACTCCTGGTACCTGGCACGACAGGAATCTAAATGTTCAGTATTTGCTCACATCAAAGCCAAGAAAAGCGTCGACCGTTCTTCGCAAGAATATTACAAAACAGGAGACGTGACCTTCATCCTTTCGAAATAGCTGTGGAAGTGGTTCTCGGGCGAAAGTGCCAAAGGCAGAGAATCAGATCAAATTGCAAGTCCAAGAGAAAAAATTGGATTCTAAGACAGCGTCGAAGTTATGTCAGTTTCAAGCTTATCGTTCACGGGTTGTCTGACTTTAATGGCGATTGATCTTGGTTTCTTAACCTGAATTATTCATAATCGAACTCGATCTCGGGATACTTACCCCTTTTGATAAGATAACAAAACGCGGTGAGGCAACCCCGAAATGCGCATGAATCTGCTTTACAGTCATCCTAATCTGGATGCACAATGTCAAGGTGAGAAGCGTGTTGTGAGGAGTTTGACGTCGAAGGTGAACCGGATGACAGGACGCAAGATAACAAAATAATTTGAAAAGTCAACAAAAAATCCAATAGGACTTTACCAGAAGTTTTGAATAATGCACAGGTTGAACTCGGCGATAACGCAAGGGCCATTGATGCCAATCGAAATGCTTCTTGAGAGCAGCGGAATCTTCGGTTGGTCATCTTTCTGCAATTTTCTTGGCATTGCGATTCCTCCTTGAAATGGTTTTTGATTTCATGTCACAGAAGCCCCTCATCCGCGAAACTGAAATAACGCTCGCCGCCAACGATGATGTGGTCGTGTACGCCAATGCCGACAACACTGCAGGCGTCTTTAAGTTTCTTGGTAATCAAACGATCATCGGGACTGGGATATGGATCATGACTTGGATGGTTGTGCACGAAGATCAACGACGCTGCACTTTCGTCGAGCGCTGCTTTAATGATTTCACGAGGATTCACCACGGCATCTGTCAAACCGCCTTCAAACAAGATACGATCCCTAATGACTCGATTCCGAGAGGTTAAGAAAATCACCACGAGCACTTCTCTTGTTAGGTCACGAATTCGCAGCGCAACTCGCCGGAACGCATCATCGCTCGTTTCGATCCTCTCGCGAATGACATCACTTTCTGCGGCGAGCTTTCTCCCAATCGCCAATGCTGCTTTGATTTGTGCAGCCTTCGCTGAGCCGATGCCGGCAATCTTGCAAAGCTCATTTACGGTGCGTCTATCCAAGCCTCGAAACCCATCGAATTCTTTGAGCAGCTTCTGAGCCAATTCAATAGCAGAAAGCTCTCCATATCCCGAACCCAAGATGATTGCAAGCAGCTCTGAATTCGATAGACTTTCTTCGCCAAGTTCAATCAGGCGCTCGCGCGGTCGCTGGTCTGTTGGCCAGTCGCGAATCCTCCACTTAGAGTCCATGAAACCTCCGAGAATAGTTTAGCTGTCTGAATACGAGAGGATGCGCTTAGCGATTCCTGCAAACCTGATTGGTTTCCACCAACGATCGCGATCAATCTCCAAGCTTCTGATATTGATTTCTTCAAGCTCATCAAGCGAGATGTAACCCCATTCTGCCATCTGGTCGTCGCCTAAATTGGCATACCCAAAGAATACTCGTTCCTTGGAGCTATACTCCGCGATGTACCAGTCACATCCACCGATAAAGAAGTGCATATAAATGATCTTCTCATCGAACGGGACATCCTCCGTGTCGTATAATCGCGGAAACTCGGCAAGCCCCCTTTCAGAAGGTTTGTTCCACATCTTATCTCCCTCTGTTATTTCATTCCGATTCAATGCTTGGTCGAATATGTGTCTCCACACCTACTCGCCAGCAACGAACTCTTCGTACACGTAGAGCGTACCTTGCCACTTTTCAAATACCTGCTCAATGATGTTGCGAACCTTTTCCCACGTTAATCCTCCGTAGCCAGCCCCAATTCGCGGCATAGCTATGGAACGGATGTTTTCTTTTTCTGCCAGAAGCTTCATGTTTACAAGCGATCTTTCGACGGCCTCGTAGATGGCGTTAGGTCCTGGGTGTTCTTGTATTCCGAGATTGAATACCCAAGGCTTGCCGATCACTTTCCACAAAAAAGCATCACCCAAATTGAATTGCCGCTGCTTTGCTTCGCAGCGACGACGGTATTCTTCGTACATCTGCGGGTAACGCTCCTTGAAGCCAACGGCGACACCAGCACCCATTACGCCTTGGCAATTGCATCCGTGCGCAAGAGCTTGAGCTTTGTAGCGATTGATGAATAAGTCACCGGAGACGAATCGAATAGTTATCCTGGTTGAGGTGCTTATGGTTGGTTCGGTGTTCATAATACTTTTCTCCTTTCCAGCTTCTTTACATTCCAAATCTTGAGATTCTGCGCAGTCAAAAAGCGTGGTGTTTCAAAATCATCGGTCATGATACTTGCGCCGATGGTGTGGCAATCCGGGCAGCACTCGATGTCTTCACAAATCCAGCGAGTGATCCAGATGCCGATTTCGTCATCGAAGAAGTGGTGCATGTGGACTGACTCAAAGACTTCAAATGGTTGGCAGCAATTCGGACAGTGGTTCGAAGATTTCTTTTCGGTTGACATTGTAATCCCTCCGTTTGGTTTTCTCGGTTTTGAAAGAGCGATTGTACTTTGATGGTAAGGGAGACAGTGAAGGCAAATAAGGAGGGAAGTTTTGCCTGGTTGGAAAAGCGCAGAAATTGACTAGCACTGCCCGACAATGTGTTGCGGCAATGTAATCTCCAGACGAGCAGGTTGTCTTCTCTTGCTATTGAAACAAATACTTTTTATTTCCTACTGGACACGGTAAAAGAAGCGCAGTCTTGGGAGAGAGTTCTTGCGATTTACTTTTGTCTGGAATACTGTTCAAGAGATGAGGTAGGGAGGAGGGAGCTGGTTTAATTCTGAATTTTGGGAATTTGTCAGTTGTTTTCCGATTGTCATGCTCGTATATTTTCTTGAGTCGGTGTTAATCCACGGTAGTTAAGGACCTTTTATCAGGAGGACACACAATGACCTACTATGTGTACGTTGACGCGCGTAATGAGTGGCGTTGGTATCTGCAAGCCGCAAATGGTAAGAAGATTGCAGAATCCGGCGAGGGATATCGTAACAAGCAGGATTGCTTAGACGCAATTCGGCTTGTCAAAAGTTCGTCACAGGCACCAGTCCAAGAGCGTTAAGCCACATCATCAATGGAAAAGCCGCTGGGCTTGCGAACTCGGTGGCTTTTTTCTTTGCCTAATTTGAAGATTTGATTTTGATAGTTCAAATTAGCTCTCCCACTTCACGACAGAATCGCAAACAGAAAAGCCCGTTATGATCTAACGATCATAACGGGCCTTGTTGTTTTCTGCCGGTCGTGAATTGCTTTGGTGATCTTGCCCAAGCTGATTTTGATTCCGCCTGTTGATTTTTGGGAACTCGGAAACAAAACTCGGCCCCTTTTCCGGGGGCTCGGTTTGGGGCTCGGTAGAGGTACAAAACAGCACAAAATCACACAAATGCAAACAAAGAGCACGAGTACATAAATCACTGCTTGTCTTGAGACTTATCGGTGGGCCCTGTAGGGCTCGAACCTACGACCAGCGGATTATGAGTCCGCGGCTCTGACCAACTGAGCTAAGGGCCCGTAAAATAAACTCCACAGAATATAACCTTTTCGTTGCGGCAGTCAAGCAAAAATCTTCTCAATTATAGATTGGCATTCACTCTTGAGTATTGTTATCGAGACCGGCCTACGGTGTGCCGCGTTTCGATCTGAAGGTTAGAAGAAATTATCAGGTTGCAAAAAAAAAGCTTGCACTCTAAGCTGAATGATGCTATATTGTGGCCGTTGAAAGTGATGTGCTAAGACAAAAATAGATTTTTTGCAGGGCGTTTGATACGTACTGCGTACGATACAGACTACGAGATCCCCCCCCAGTCTCGTATTTCTGAACCGGGTTATCGTCGCAGTACGTATTAAGCGCCTTGTTATTTTCACCCCCGACACAGCAAAGTTTACTTCCTCATCGATCTATTTTCCAGACCACAACCTCACCGCTACATAAATTAAGAAAACAGCAAACGCACGTTTTGCCCAAACCTCTGGCACATACTGAATGATCGTGGCGCCGCCGACTGCCCCGAGTACACCTCCGATGGTCATCACCGCGGCCAAATTAATGTTCGTATTGCCCAAAGTATAATGCCGCCACGCACCTGCTATCGCTATCGGGATAATAACCATGAGGGATGTGCCAACGGCGGTTTGATAGGGTTGTTTCAGCAAAAGTACCAGCGCCGGAACGATGATGATTCCACCGCCGACGCCGAGTGCGCCGCCTAAAAAGCCGGCGACGAATCCAAGCAGGGTGATCCAGACGAAGTTCATTGTCGCTCCTTTCGAAGAGATTGTTGGGTGGTCAATATAGGATGTCCGTCGTCTAATTCAATGCGGAAAAAATATGGATACCGGGCGGGAGCTTGAGAAATTTGGCTACAAAGTTATCACGGCACATGATGGCCTTGAAGCGCTTGAGTTTTACTCGACGCATACGGACAAGATCGATCTTGTATTGTTGGACATGACGATGCCCAAAATGGACGGAGCGCGGCTGTTGAAGGAACTGCTCAACGTCAATCCACAGCTCAAAGCCGTCATGTTTAGCGGCTACGGCTATTCAGCGGTAATCAGCGAGCTGTTGAAAGGAAGATCGAGAAAATTTCTGACAAACCGTATCGACCGGAAGAATTGGTGCGCACTGTTCGAGAAGTGCTCGACGGTGGGGAGAATGGAAATGGAAAAGTGAGCACGCAAACGATTTCAATGACGAAATGATTATCCTTCAATCAATGCTGTCGTTTTTATGCAACATCACTTTAAGCCGGCGACAACCGGCATGTTCTGAAAATTCGAATACCATCCGCCGGCGGTGAATGGTTGGCTGACGCAATGTCGTCCCAAGATTTTCGTCAAATATTTTTGCTTAATGCTTGCAGCTTGAGGCGCATCGTTTCAATGCCGTCAATCGCCGTCTTCCATATGATTGCGTCGGACTCGACATCCCAACTATAGTCTCTTTGCGCCAGCACCTCCCCCGTTTCAAATTCCTCAAAAGACATGGCGTATTTTCGGCGCAGCGTTTCATCGGTTTTTTGATAACGCATGAGGCGTTTCAAATAGTCGTTGCGCAGGTTTTCATGCCTGTCGTTTTCGGTCATTTCTTTCCCCTGCGGTTGAATCGCCATGCTCATCATCACTCCCTTCCGTTCAATAAAATGCCATTTTGAGTTCATCAAAAAAACAAATGCAAAAATCACGGAGCTAAAGCAAACCCCGCTCACCGGAGGCATGGTTAAACGGGGTCTGCTTTGTTCCTCTTGCCCGAGGGTTATGCCTGACCACGAAAGTTAATAGATGTACAACATCTCGCGGTACTTGGGCAGCGGCCAGAGATCGTCATCGATCATGGTTTCCAATTCATCCGCGTTTGTACGCACCTCGCTCATGGAGCGTATGACTTCCTTCTGGTAATATTTCGCGTGATGCAGGGGATCGTTCCCGTTGCTGTCAGCCTTGCCGCGAACTGCGTCCAGCGTGTCGATGGCATTTTTGAAATTATTAATTTTGGAGCTGACATCCTTTAACAATTTTTCCTGAGCGCCAAGCTCAACGTCTTTCGCCGCAGCGCGAGTGGCCGCGATCGATTGGGCGACATTAAGTTGATACTGTAGTGCTGCCGGCAAAATCAACGTCCGTGCGATGTTGGAGGTGAGCAGCGCCTCGATGTTAATCGTTTTGCAATAGCTTTCCAACATCACGGTGTAGACGCTTTCAAGCTCCTCGTTGTTATAGACGTGATACTTTTCAAAAAGCGCGCGGGTATCTCCATCCAAGAGAACCGGCACGGCATCGACGACGGTTTTGAGATTTGGCAGGCTGCGCCGCTCCGCCTCGGCATGCCATTCGGGCGTGTAATTGTCGCCATTGAACAAGACCCGCTCATGCTCGCGCAATTGAGTTTGCACCACTTTCTGTACGGCGCTGTTCAAATCGTTTCCGGAGGCAACGGCCTTTTCAATTTCCGCCGCCATGAAGTCCAATGATTCAGCGACGATGGTGTTCAATACGGTGTTTGGCCGCGCAATCGATTGACTCGATCCTACGGCGCGAAATTCAAATTTATTTCCGGTAAAGGCAAACGGGGAGGTGCGGTTACGATCGGAGTCGTCCTTGGGCAGCGGCGGCAGCGCGGAAACGCCGATTTGCAAAACCCCGCCGGTGGGTCCCGGCTCTTTTTTGCCGGCGATCAATCCCTTGACAACTTCCATCAACTTGTCGCCAAGATAGATGCTGATAATCGCTGGCGGCGCTTCGTTTGCGCCCAGACGATGATCGTTGCCCGCCGTCGCAATCGCCGCGCGCATGAGCTTGCCGAATTTGTCGATGGCGCGGATGACCGCCGTAAGAAAAACGAGAAACTGCGCATTCTCATGCGGTGTGTGGCCGGGCTCGAGAAGATTGTTCCCCAGGTCATCCGACATCGACCAGTTGTTGTGCTTGCCGCTGCCGTTGATGCCGGCAAACGGTTTCTCCGCGAGCAGACATTCCATTCCGTGATCGTTCGCGGTCTTGCGCAGCACTTCCATCACCAGCATGTTGTGATCGGTCGCGACGTTGCTCTGCTCGAAAACCGGCGCGATTTCGAATTGGGCCGGCGCGACTTCGTTGTGACGAGTCTTGATGGGAATGCCGAGCTTGTAAAGCTCGCGTTCGGAATCCATCATGAAGGCCAGCACCCGGTCTTTGATGGCGCCAAAATAATGATCCTCCATCTCCTGGCCTTTGGGTGGCTTCGCGCCGAAGAGCGTTCGACCAGCATTGATGAGATCGGGACGCAAGAGATAAAATCGACGATCGATGAGAAAATATTCCTGTTCCGGTCCGACCGTCGTCGAAACACGGTTCGAAGCATGATTGCCGAACAGCCGCAGCACTCGTAACGCCTGCTTGTTTAATGTTTCGATTGAGCGCAGCAGCGGCGTCTTCTTGTCGAGCGCTTCGCCGGTCCAACTGCAGAACGCTGTCGGGATGCACAAGGTTTTGCCGTTGACCCCGTCGACGAGGAACGCCGGGCTGGTCGGATCCCACGCCGTATAGCCGCGCGCCTCGAAAGTGCTGCGAATGCCGCCCGAAGGAAAACTCGACGCATCCGGCTCGCCCATGATCAACGTCTTGCCGGAGAATTCCAAAATCGCTTGGCCTTCACCGGTGGGCACCAAAAATGAATCGTGCTTTTGCGCCGTCAAACCGGTCATCGGATGAAACCAGTGGGTGTAATGCGTCGCGCCGCGGCTGATCGCCCAATCTTTCATCGCGTTGGCCACGGTGTCAGAAATCGACGGGTCGAGCGGCTGGCCGTTTTGCATGGTGCGAACGAGAATCTTGTACACTTCCTTCGGCAAGGTGGCGCGCATCACCGCCGGGCTGAAAACATTTTCGCCAAAAAGTTTCGACACCGGCTCCTTGGCGTAGTCCACTGTTGCCTCCGGCGCCGGACGCGAGGCGATTGCCTCGATTGCCTCCCGGCGGCTGTTGGAAATACTCATGATGATCTCCTGAGTTGATAAATGTGCTGTTGTCTTGTTATCAAATATTGTTCTTGCGAAATACTTATCGTCACAAATCTACTTTTAAGGGTATCACGTATGCTGGGTTTTCGATAAAGGCAACGGCACTGCCGTCGTTTCTTTCGGACTGGAGAGCACCAGATTGGTTCTGGTGTTTTTTACACCAGGCCAGGCCTGAACCGTGGAGAGTAGCTTCTCCAGTGTCGAAGTGTTTTGCGTGCGAATCTTGATGAGATGAGAGCCTTCGCCGGTAATCGCATGGCATTCCTGAATTTCGTCCATTTTCGTAGCTCTCTTGATGAAGCCTTCATAGTAACTCGAGCTTTCGACGGACACAAAAATGAACGCTGTGATATCCAAGCCGATGCGTTGAGCATCGACCACCGCGGCAAAACTGTGAATGATGCCATGTTCCTCCAATCGCCGCAGGCGATCGCTGACGGCAGGCAGAGAGAGATTGACCTTTTCCGCCAGCACATTGCGTTTGGTTCGACCATGCGTCTGCAAAATTTGCAGCAGTTGCAGGTCGATTTCATCGATCTTGTCGTGGCTCATTTCTGCCCGCCTTACTTTTAGTTAAAGAAAAAACAGTACTATTCTTGTAATAGTTAAGTAATTTTAATGAATCACCTTACTTATTTAAGTAAATTGTTGCAAATATATACCTGCAATCAATTCAAGTCAAGAAATATTTTATAAATTTAGTGTGCGCAATTACTCTGAGCTGGTTATCAACTACGCAATACCCGGCAATGAATGTATTACTATTCCGGTGCGAGGGGTCGCAAAAGATCATCACATCACTAATTTAGCGGAGAACATGTATGCGATCCAATCTAATCTTGGGCTTGGCCTCTATCCTGTTACTTTTGGCGCTGGCAGGATGTGCCGAGCAATCGACGTCGCCAAAAGAAATGGGTACCTTGCGGATCAGCCTCACGGATGCGCCCAATGGCTTCGATGCCGTCAACATCACCTTTTCGGAAATCAGCGCCCACATCGACAGTCAATGGATTACCGTGCGCCGAGATCCTATGACGGTCGATCTGCTGCAATGGAACAATGGCAAATCTATCGTCATTGGCACTGCCGATATTCCAGCCGGTCACTACACGCAGATTCGTCTGAAAATCCAGGACGCCGAAATCGTCGTCGATGGACAGACGCATCCATTGGAAGTTCCCAGCGGCGCACAAAGCGGATTGAAGCTCGTTCATCAATTTACCATCAACGCCGGCTCGACTTATGAGCTGATGATTGATTTTGATGCGCAGCGGTCCATTGTCACAACCGGCCCTCCGAATAACCCAACTGGCTATAAATTGAAACCTACCTTGCGTGTTGTTCCCAAAGCCATAACCGGATCGATCTCCGGCGCCGTGAGTAATCCGGAAAATCTGCCAATGGCTTATGCCCTTGTTGCGGGCGATACGGTGACCTCAACGGTCGTTGATAAAAGCACCGGTCATTTCATGCTGGCTTATCTGCCGGTGGGAACGTACACGGTGGCGCTCAATGATACCATCGGTCGCGCGTTTGTCAAAAATGACGTGAACATCGTTGTGGGAGCCGATCAGGATTTGGGAATGATTACACTGCAATAATGAGGAGTTGAAACAGAAAATCTTGCAGCGTTGCGAAGATGGCGGGACGGAGGCGGTTTCGAAAAATAAAAAGGGTATTCGTGTGAATACCCTTTTTATTTTGAACAAAATTTGGGAGCAGACGATTTTTACGGATTGGGCCAGCTCGACCAAACGGCCTCCATGCCTGCTTTATCAGCCGACAGAGGCGATTGCCGAATGCCAGCATAGCGTGGATTCAGCACCGCATCGGGTGGTGGCCCGAAATGCCCGATTCCCAGAGAATGGCCATTTTCATGCAAGGCCACAGTTTCGACATCGATCCCCGGTAACGGGACGTTGATCCCCCATGGGTTGCCCACTCGATCGGTTCCTGCCTGGCCGAAAGTGTTATTGTAGTACACTTCATTCAACGCCGTGTCGAGATAATTATCTCCGTTGATGTCTGAAGGAATGAAGACGCCATTGACCTCGTCGCCAAAAATAAACGTTACGGAGAACGCCAAAATACCGCGCCCGCCGCCTGGACCACCGACCGCCTCAAAGAAAGCGCGTGGCAGCCAACCGGCACTGGTAATATCCGCCAAGAACGGATTGCCGAAGCCGCCGAACCCGAAGAACGCATCGAAGATATCCGGATCGGCCCCGCTGTCTGCGCGCTTGACGAGGTCAACCTTCTTCAAGGCCTTGATATTGTCCCAGGTGTCGAGCGCATCATCGATCGCTGCCTCGGTTTGTGCGTTGGTCAAGCCGCTAGCCGTTGCGCCGTCGCTTTGATCGACCAGATAAGTGATGTCGATGCCTTGTGCTAGCCGGCGCGAGTCGTTTGGAACCCAACGGAAGGGCTGTTGGTGAATGCGGTTGCTGGGCCGCCCTTCACCGATGGTAAAAAATTCGATGGACTCCACGGCCATGCTCAATCCCATGCCAGCCAATTGATCATTGACCTCGTGCATTTTTGCCAGCACGTACGGGTCGCCGGACTCCTTGGCCAGTGCCCCAACACCACTTTGCGGCGCCGGAGCCTCCAAAGGCAAGGGTTCCTTCTGCGCGCATCCAAACATCAGCGCCAGACCAATTGCAAGAACAGCAACGCCAAGCATCATTTTACTCTTCATAACAGCCTCCTTGAGAAGAGGTGAATGAGTACAGCAGTGAACTGGTGACATTTTCTTGACTTGCGTGTGGTCATAAAAGAAAAACCGAATTCTTAGAGAAACAAACGTTCTGTAAAAATCCGGTTAACTTAACTTCGTTGTGGAGATAATTCGAACGCTGGCTGTACAACAGCGATGCGCCGACAACCAGGATGTAATCAGCGCTTTTAAGGCAGAAGTGCGAACTTCAAAGTAATGGCGCAACATCTCGGTCCTGCGTTCGATGTCGGTGCGGCACATGCGAATGATATACTGATCTGGCGGCGCGTGGGTATCGGCGATGTGAGAATTGATTTGAAGCGAACCAATGATAACATTTTCGCAGTAATTGTCAATAGAATTTCCATGATGTTACAAACTTTTCTTTTTTCATCGCGGCTCATTTATCCGCGTCCAGAATTTTCTTGGCAGGCGAATGCTCTTGGGTGTCGCTTCCGCCAGCGGGACACGCTTTTGTGTATTGTATAGTTGTTCGCACCTCCCAAATTGTTCGGTAGTCCTCCTTTGATTACGATGCTTTCTCAATCGGTGTGTGATTCCTGAAAGATCCAAGGAGTGATGGTGAACCTATCGGCCGTATCGAAGGACGCACCATCTTGGATCCGAATCGCCGGCTTGTGCGGTTGCTGGGCATAGATGAAGCTTGATCGAAGGACGGACGTTGGAGTTACCACTTCATAGAATTCATGCTCTGCCCCGCAATCCGCAGCATGCAGTGTTAGAAACCATTGACTTGATTGTGATGAACGTTCTGAATCCTCTCAGATAGTAAGCTACTCAATCCATCAACTCAGACCCTGAGACAGAGCAACTATCGACATTCGATAGTAAGCTTGTTGCGTAACACCGTGACAACACCATTGGCATTGACCGTGATATGAAAGACTTGTTGCACGATAAAGTTGTTCCCCGGTCCCTGGCCGATGAAGTTGAAGGTGTTTGTGAAAGTATCATTGAATGGTAGAAAACCGCTGGCGCTAAAATGCTCTACCGTTGCACCTACCCGGTGATACTTAATACCGCTCGACTGGCCCACACCGCTGAAGTTATGGTCGTTGGCGGAAAACTGGGCGTGGAAGCCGCCATTGGCATCGATTACAGTATGGGTCTCCACGTGAGTGGCGCCGTTGAAGAGAATACCCTCGCCTGCGCAGGGATTGAATGCCAGCTCGTTAACAATTGGAAAATCAAAATTATCGTGAAAAACACTGGCTTTCGCCAAGCTGCTAACACCGTTTTTCTCTGTAAGCGGCGCTTGCATGGGATTCGGCGCTTTTTCACAACTTAAGGCCAGAAGCCCCAAGACTGCTCCCAGCATCATGAAACAAGAAAGCTTCTTCATAGGTGTTGCCTCCTCGAAATGAAGGTGAATAGGTAATGAATTTGACTCCCAGTTTTGAAAAAAACATGTTGGACAATCAAGGGACATCACCTCCTTTTGAAAGGTTTGCATTGACCGTTATAAGGCGGCTCGCTAGCGCGGATCAGGCCGTAGGTTGATTTTCTCAGTGACTTTGACTTCGTCAGGAGGAAAGAAGACGAATCGTTGAACCGTATTGTAGTGGGCCTTCCCGCCGCCATTCATGAGCTCTAGGGTTCCTTGCGCTGTAAATCCAAATGCATTAGCGCGTATGCCGAAATCCCGAAGGAATGCAAAAAAATCGTTGTCTGTCAACACAAACTGGGCAGTCCCCTCAGCCAGCTTGGCAGCAAGGATTTCCTCACAGGTACCAAGAGGAGCGGAAAGATCAAAGACGGCCACAAAATGTTTCTTGGACAGCAGTAGATCCTGCACCAGGATCTCGTCCGCAGGGCTGAAAATGCGCTGAAAGTCTGCATCCGGAAAAACATTTGTCAGGTCACGGCATCCCAGGATGTCGTCAGTGGTGGTGTGGATACTGATCAACTGGTTTTCGAAATCAAAGGCAACTAGAAAGAATCCTGTTTCCGTCCGGACTATGATCCCAGGTGTCTCGGGCCCATTAGAAAAGCCTCTTGACAATACAGTAAGTGCGTCTTCCGACTCTTCCAGAGGCGCTTTTTGGTCACTTCAGCCTCCGGCGAAAAGCGCCAAGAGCAGCATGGCACAGAGAATTGTTGCGCGGTTCATGGCTCATTCTCCTTCTGAAGGGTTCGCTGGTGACATTATTTCAAGGCAAGGCCATCTACCAGCGGGACAATAACCTCACCCTTGGGTTACATTTTCAGTGGTCTCCGATAACATCACCTCCTTAAGTTATTCCCCCTAATCTTCAGCAGGTGACATGAAATACTCCGATCTTCTTGCCTCCGGTATCATTGAAAGTCCGGATGGCGATGGGCGTCCCTTGCAGAATGACCTTACAATCTTTTTTCTCAAAATAGGCTTCTGCCTCCTGCGAAAGACGCACCGAGTCGTACTGGCCTGAGCCAATAATGATCACTTTGCAGCCCTTTTCGTAAATGTGCTTCGCTTCGTCCAAAGACAGAAAATGCGAAGTCCCATAGATTTGCTTGGAAAGCCTCTTCATGCGTTTCTTGACCTTTTCCGAAAGGCGCACGATCACATCATGCTGATAGGTCTTTCCGTCAATCGTGATCGAACCGAACGAAGTCTCTTCGATGGTGACTGCCATCATCAACCTTTGAGAATTTGGGATAGGCGGATGATCAACGAATTTGCCCCCGGACTTCGCCGCCAGGGAAATCGCCGGGCCCCGTGTTGGGATCTCCCACGCCATCATTCGTATGGACGTTGACATAGGTATTGCCAGCTCTCATCTCGTCGATGAGGTCGCTGAGTGGATGTCCTGCGAGCGGCCCAATCAGGCTCGCGGCGGTGATGGTGCCTTCGGCAAGCACCCCGTTCGTTCTGCCGCCGGCGGACGGAAATGGGCCCGCCAGAAACGCCACGACCGGACCGTTCACGCCAGCCGGCGCCACATGAATGTGCGAGGCAACGACGTTCTCGATGTTGGCGACGATGAGCTTAAACTCGAGCGCCGTGCCGTCGGCGCTGAGATGAAAGATGGCCTGGCCTTGCGCATTTGTATCTCGCGGCGGGACTTCCTCGTCACCCTTGCAGTGCGCGACGAAGTTACGATTGGTGGCGGCTTTCACCCGGCTACCTGCTCCATGTTGGTCAGAAAGCGGAACCTCCAAGGGATTCGGTGACTGTTGGCAGCTCAAGACCATCACTCCAACGGCTGCTACCTGCACTGTCAAAGAAAATAGATTCTTCATTGCTGTATTCCTCAAGCTACTTTGTTCACTCCTAGGCCGTGTGAAAACGCTTTTTTTTGTCATTCCGAACGAGCGCAGCGCCGTGAGGAATCTGAAAATCCCAATATTTACAGAATCCTCGCTTGCGCTCGGAATGACACTTATCGATGTTTTCACACAGTCTCTCCGCTTGAAGTGTAAATTCTAAAGCCCTCAGGACAATCAAAGGCCACCACCTCCTTTGAACCGCCATAAAAAACAAAAAGCCGAACTCACGTTAGAATCATCGTCGATTCTCTCGCGGTCCGGCCATCATAGCGGAATCAGCACTAAACTACCACGAACCCGCTTAGACCCGTAGGCCTCCGATCAGCCCCTTGCTCCCATTCTGGGAACTGTAGCTGCGTCGGCTCTCCTAACTTTTACAAATTTCCAGCTTTTTCTGCTGTGCGTCGCGTTGAGCGCCCTTTATCCGGCAGGGGGAGGGTTGCCGGGGTTAAAAATTCGCAATGCCAATTAGCAAAACCCTGCGAACAATGTCAAGGGCTTTTTGCTTTGTTACTAAAAGTTCATTTACTTTTGGATTCGTATCAAGCGTCAATGAAAAGGAGAATTCAGATAAATATCGGAGAGGGTGTCAGGAATTTTATTAACACTGCTCATTTACGCCATCACTTTTTCCTTCTTCACTGCCGCCCGCTTGTCTGCATCCAAAATTTTCTTGCGCAAACGAATGCTCTTCGGAGTCACCTCCACCAGCTCGTCATCGGCGATGAACTCGATGGCTTGCTCCAGCGAAAGCACACGCGCCGGACGCAGCGAGACGGTCTGCTCGGAAGTTGACGAGCGCATGTTAGTCAGCTTT
>Ga0247727_10003893_pt1 | contig 32477 bp, 32 predicted proteins | sample WisWelCaveWW1625_FD_202498 | JGI IMG/M metagenome (GOLD analysis project Ga0247727, IMG submission 202498) | Biofilm microbial communities from Wishing Well Cave, Virginia, United States - WW16-25 | ecosystem: Environmental > Aquatic > Deep subsurface > Groundwater > Cave microbial mat | place...
TCGATGCTAAAATCATCAAAATCAAACAGCTCGCTCGGTAACATCAATTATGAGTCAACGATTCAATCCTTCGGTAAGGTTTTGTTATGAGTCAACGGGATTGTAAAGTGGAAGGTGGTGCCTTCTCCAGGAGTAGACTCGACCCAGATTTTCCCTTTATGCAGCTCGACGACTTTTTTGACTATCGTCAGCCCAACCCCGGTGCCCTCTTGCTCTTCTTTCTTGCCGAGGCGCTGGAAAATCTGAAAAATCTTCTCGAAAAACTGCGGCTCGATGCCGCGACCGTTGTCGCGAATCGAAAATTGATGCCCCCCAGGGTCGCTTTCCTGGCTGCTGATCTCAATGCGGCACTGCGGCTTATCGTTATATTTAATCGCATTCGAGATCAGGTTAGCGAAAACCTCCGTTATCCTCACGCGGTCGCATGTAAGCGTCGGCAGGCTATTTTTGACCAAAATCTGCACCTTACCTTGAGATAAAACATATTCGAACCGCAATTTCACCTCTTCAATCAAATCTTGTATTTTTACGACCTGAAACTCGTTGGGGCTGCGCGACAGGCGCGAGACCGCCAAAAGATCCTCGATGAGCTGCTGCATCCGCTTGGCGTTAGCCCGTACGCGTTCCAAATACCCCATTCCCTCCTCACCCAACTTATCGGCGTAATCATCCACGACGAATTTCGAGAAGGCATCGATGCTTCGCAGCGGCTCTTTCAGGTCATGAGAAACGATATAGGTGAAATCGTCCAACTCCCGATTGCTCTGCTCGATACGCTTGGAGTATTCAGCCAAAGTCTCTTGATCCCGCTTGCGCTGATCGATCTCCTTTGCCAATTGATCATTCGTCGCAGAGAGCGCCTCGGTTCGCTCTCGAACTCGCTGCTCAAGCGTGGCGTTGGCCTGCACCAAAGCTTTGCTCGCCATGCTTAGCCGGAGCATGATATAAACCAGAGCCGCTAAAAATGCCATGCATAGGACATACAGCACGAGTCGATACCGGCCGGCTCTACGATCAGCGGTCGCATAAAAAGCGGTGTAGCCTGCCTCAAGACTGTCTATCTGCTCGGCCATCGGCATCGAGAGCAACTCGGAGAGCAGTTGATCGACCAATTGCTTTTCCGTGAGAATAGTCTTGGCATGTACCGTCATGAGGGTTAAATCCTCCTTCATTTCAGGAGGGAGTTCCCCGCTTGCCTGGGTGAGGGCATCAAGCAGCACTTGAATCTGGGGTTTGAGCTCTTCACTTGCCGTGAGGTTGTAAACAAGCACGCGGGACAGCAGTTCGTTCAGAACAGGTTCCAGGCTGCGCGCGCTGGGCAAGGGAAGATCCTTGACTGACTTGAGCAGTTGCGTCGTGAGGGTCGGAAAATAGCGTAAAGAATTGTTCAAGGTAGCATTCTCGGCCGGAAACTGCTCAATAACCGCCTCCTTCCGAGCCAAAAGCCGTTCAAGACCGAGCACCTGCTCATCAATAGCGGCCTCTGTCTTGCCGTAAATAGCCGCGGAACCTTCCTTCAAACCGCCGATGAGCGCGCGAAGATGCTCTACATGGTGCGGGATGGAATCGTAATGCATCAGCAAGCCAAAACGGAGCTTCAGCAAATCCTGATTGAGGGTGGCATCGAGTTGCTTTAACTGCCGAAGGCGATCCATGACGGCGTTGTGCTGCTTAAAATTGGCGCCGCGGGAATACACAAATGAGACCGAAAGCAAAATAACCGCCCCTGCCACCACTAGAGCGGATAATACAGGTTTCAATCGTAGCGGCATCACGGTTGCTCGGCTAACGACTTGCCCTGATACTCACCGGTCAGCGTATGCAGAAATTCGACAATCAGCGCCGTTTCCTCAGAAGAAAAAGAAATTCCTAATTGGTATTTAGCCATGGTCTGAACGGCCGCATCCAGCGTTTCAACGGTTCCATCATGAAAATAAGGCGCCGTGAGCGCCACGTTCCGCAGCGTGGGCACTTTAAACTTATGCCGATCCCGAGGATCTTTCGTGACGTTAAAGCGACCTAAATCGCTCTCAGTCACATTGCCCCGATCGGCAAAGTAATCAGCCATCTTCCCCATACTCTGAAACATATTTCCACCGATATTGACCCCCTGATGGCAAACAACGCAGCCATGCTCCTTGAACAAGTGATAGCCGGCCTTCTCGCGATCGGAAAGCGCGGCCTGATCGCCCCGCAAATACCTGTCGAACCGCGAAGGGGTGATGAGCGAGCGCTCGAATGTCGCGATGGCGTCTTGGACCATTAGAGGGTCGATCGATTCTTGCGCATAGATAGCGTGAAAGGCTGAGACATAGCTTGGGTCTTGTTTGAGCTTTTGGATCACATCCGGCCATTTTGAGTCCATTTCCTTAGGATTCGTCACCGGACCGTCTACCTGATCCTCGAGCGTATCAGCTCGGCCATCCCAAAACTGTTTGAAGTTAAAACCGCTGTTAAACACCGTTGGAGAGTTGACATCGCCAAGCTGCCCCAGAACGCCTAAAGAAAGCCTTCGCCCATCGGCTCCGGCCTGCTTCAAATCATGGCAACTGGCGCAGGATATGGTGTTGTTGGTTGATAGTTTAGGGTCGTGAAAGAGTTTATTACCTAAGGAAACTTTTCGTTCATCCAGCGCGATAGACAGTGGAAGCGGTTGTATCGGCTCCGAGCTGCTGATAGAACTCGCGCTGGGGGTGTTAGTGGCGGCAACCGGAATATTGGCGGGCTCTTGTTTTCGAGCCGGTTCAGGCGGCGAAAACCGCCAGAGCCCGAAGGCGATTACACATAACGTCAAAAACCAAAGCAGATAAAACCACGGCTTCTTCATCAGACCTCCTTCTGCGAACCGGGCAGCGCATCAGCCTGCCTAGAAGTGGCATCTGACACTAGATTCAGCCGAGCATCCAACGACCAGTCGCCTGGACCCAAAAAAACCAACGCTATCGCGCAAGAAAGAAGGCCAAGATCTCTGATCCCAATCGGGTCTAAACCAATCACATAGATGATGCCTATTAAGAACGCACTGCAACCGACAGCGCTTAAGCGAGTCAAACAACCCAAGAAGAACTGCAGCCCTAAAATCACCTCGATCACTCCCTGCACCCAAAGAAACTGGATAACGCTGATGTGCCCGCTCTTTTGAATCCATTGACCGAGTTCGTTCGGGATATAGACAACCCAGTTCGTAGGCGCGCGCAGCTTATCGATGCCAAACAGCATGAAAACGACCCCTATACCGACGCGAAGAGTGAGGAGCCCTAAGTGGGTCCTCCACCCAAAGCCAATCCTCGATCTAGCCTTGATCCCTGATTTGTCGTTCACTTCAAGCCTCCACCTTGAGCGGCCTCGGATAACTCTTCAGCCTCGATAGGCAAGGCGATCGTCACGCACACACCCCGTTCAGCCCTGTTCCGGATATCGATAGCGCCGCCATGGAGCTCGACGATGGTCCGGGTAACCGAAAGCCCCAGCCCGGTTCCCTGCCCGGTAGGTTTGGTCGTAAAAAAGGGATCGAATATCTTTGAAAGCACTTTCTCGGGTATCCCTGTTCCTGTGTCTTCGACTTCGGTAAGTACTACCTGCTTGCCCGGTGAGAACTGTTGTCGAAAAATCCATTGTTCCTCCGGCGCGTCGTACAAGATCGTGCGGACGGCCAGCGTTTCTCCCTTTGACATCGCGTGCACCGCGTTCATGAATAGATTAATGAACACCTGTTCTATTTTCGTCTCGTCCAAAAGAATCGGGGGTAACCGTTCAGCGAAGATCGTTGAGACTTCGATGTGTGCCTTATCCAGCTCATGTTTAACGAGCAGAAGAGAGCGTTGGATAATGGGATTCAGCTCCGCTATTTTAGGCTCAAGAAGCCGGTGAGCGGAAAAATCAAGCAGCCCTCGAATGACGCTGTCGGCCCGCCGCACCGCCTCTGCCATATTAGAAACGACCAAATTTAGATTTTCATCATCAGCCGGCAAATGTTTTGTCAGGTATTCAACGCCCATTTGCATGATTGCCAGCGGATTCTTGACCTCATGTGCCGCTCCCGCCGCTAATCGGCCGACCGATTCCAGCTTCGCCGCTTGGATGAGCTGCTGCTGGGCTTCGTGCAAGGCCGTGTAGGCACGCTCCAGCTCAATGCGGGACTGGCGCTGTTCCTCCTCCAGGCGCTGGCGTGCCTTTCGCTCACCGTAGCGTTCAAGCGATCTCTGGATGATTTTGGGAAGAAGCTCCTCGTAAGCGGCATCCTTGACGAGGTAATCATAAGCTCCTTCCTGAATCGCCTCCACCGCAACACGCTCATTCCCCGCCGACGTTACAATGATAAAAGGAACCACTTTGCCTTGCTTTCTAATGGCCCGGAGGACATCAAGCCCGTGCATGCCCGGCAAGCGGTAATCGCACAGCACCAAATCATAGTCGTGGCTTTGTATCTGCTCAATGCCTTCTTCCCCATCTACGGCTGCATCGATCGTATATTCTCCCGCTCGCTTCAACACGCGCTTGGTGATGGTGACTTGATCCAGATTGTCGTCAATGACAAGCAGATTCACACCCATTAGAAACGCGCAGGGTCACGCATGATCACGCGTATGTACATTGAGGAGTCCCCAATAGAGTCCCATTTGCTTTACCAACTCAACGAACCGTTCAAACTCAACGGGCTTTTGAAGAAAACTATTGCAGCCGCTGTCATAGCCTGTGACCACGTCTTCATCCCGTTTGGAAGACGTTAGCATGACAACGGGGATACGCTTCAGCTCAGGGTCGCTCTTGATGCGACGCAACACTTCTAAACCATTAAGTTTCGGCATGTTGATGTCCAAAAGAATAAGCCCTGGCCTGGGGCTGGTAGCAGGATCTTGGTACTGGCCTTCATGCTTCAAAAAGGCGCAAGCCTCTTCTCCATCCCGAACAATGTATAACTGATTGACCATTTGCGCTTCTTTGAGCGCCTTCTTTGTAATCAGGATGTCATCCGGATTGTCTTCAGCCAGAAGAATCTTGATCAACTCGCCTTTTTCGCTCGTTATGATTTTATCCGCCATCACGCCTCCTCCGTCATTGAGAAGCTAACTTGTTCTGCCTCACGCTGTTGCCGTTATCCTACCTCAATACCCTGAAAATTTAGAACTAGCGTTTTCGCGACGCGAATGGAGTTAGCGATAAAGACAAAAGAGCACCCTGGGGGACTTGGAATGCAGTGGATAAGAAGAGGGCCGCCGAGCAGGAAAATCCTCCGATCCGTAAAATAAGAATCGCTCCCGTCAGTTTATAAAGCGCCATGTTATCTTGCGTAGTATAACAGCTCCTTCACAAAAGAACAGTCCTACTGTAATTCCTGTCCTACGATAATTCCCTGAAATTTTCCAGAAATAGATAGCCGGTGCCGGTTCTGCTACAATGCCCCGATGGATCCGGAACTGCTTACGAAAATCATCTTTTACGCGCTCTTTTTCGTAGCGATCATCGCTTCCTTGACGATCCACGAGTTCGCGCACGCCTGGACCGCGCTTAAATTCGGCGATACTACCGCGCGCGATGCCGGGCGGGTCAGCTTTAACCCGATGGTTCATCTCGATCCTATGGGGTTGCTCTGCATGTTGTTGATGGGCTTTGGCTGGGCAAAACCCACGCCGGTCAACATCAACCGTCTGAACCACCCCCGCGCGGACCTTGTGGTCTCGGCGGCCGGGCCGCTCTCAAATTTCATATTGGCATCGATCGTTGCCGGGGGCCTGCGTTTTTCGCCGCTCGTTGATCTCATGAACGTTTTAGGCGTGCTGACTGGCGCTCAACTGCTGGGCGTGATGCTGGTGCAACTCAACGTCATGCTGGGGTTCTTCAATTTTCTGCCGATCGGCCCATTGGACGGCTCACATGTGATCCGCAATCTGCTGCCATTCGCGGCGGGCGTGCAATTTGATCGGTTCAACCATGCCTATGGTTCGCTGCTGCTCCTTGGGCTGATACTTTTCGGACGGATGGGCCAATTCGATCCATTGTCGATGATCTTAGGTTTACCTGTCAGCACAGTCACCGCTTGGTTGCTCGGTAGCAGTATGGGTTAATGACCAACCCTTCAGATTCAAAGACTAACCTCAGCAAACCGGCACGTATTCCACTTCTTCTAATCGCACTTGGCATAATTACCGCCCTCATCTGGATCACTTACCTAGTGTGGGGGCATCGCCTACTAACCGATATCTATAATGGCGAGCTCTTGCACTCCCTTGCCCCAGATAAGCAAAAAATGCCGCTCTCACGATACCTGCGGATTGCTGATGTATCTTTGCTCATTGCCAATGGCATTGGCTTATTGATAGCATCAGCCGCAAACAGCGTCTTATCCCGAACCGTACGCTGGTTGATCTGTTTTGCCTTATGCATACTCCTTTTTCAGGTGTCTTTATTTCTAACCAGGCCGGCCGGCTGGTATGACTCACCGGCACGCAGCGCCTTACGCTTTATCCGCATGCGTGAAGGCATGGATTCCTGGCATCCGATGTTCGAAGCTTACGGCTACGCCGCGCAGACGCACGATACTCCGCTTTATGAGGAAATATTCTTTAACCATAAGACCAAGTTCCAGTACGCACCCACTTCATTGCTCTTCACGCCGATGCTTACGGAACTCGCGGAGCTAAAACAAAATGATAGCCACATTACCGGTAATGCCCGGTACATTTCTTGGGCATTCGTACTGGTGACCATGCTCTTCACATTCTTGATCCTGCGCCTAGGGTTCATTCGGCAAGGCTTGTGTCCCGCCTCGTTGCGCCATCCGGACACTATTGCCCTGCTCTGCACCGTTGTATGGCTGGCATTTTTGTTCCATCCGGTCATGCGTTCCTATCATCTGGGCCAGCTGCAGACATGGATCAATGGACTTATACCCATCGCTATTTTTTTATGGATGACATCGAACTATTTCGGCTCCGGCTTATTGATCGGGCTGGTCTGCCTGATGAAACCTACCTACGCATTGGTGCTCTTATGGGGCGCGATCAACAAGCGCTGGCACTTTCTTCTGGGAGCTTTCATCACACTTGCGATCGGCTTGGGAGCATCGCTGTGGCTTTTCGGCCTGGAAGACCATTTGGATTACTTACACGTGCTTTCTTTCTTGACCAAGCATGGCGAGAGCTACTTTCCTAATCAATCCATGAATGGATTGCTCAACCGGTTGTTCATGAATGGAGCGAACCTGAACTGGGAGCCAAATATTTTTCCGCCGTTTCATCCCATAGTTTATTGGGGCAGCACTTTAAGCTCATTAGCGCTTATCGCCTTTCTTTTATACGGTGCGCGTAAGCGCTCAAACCTGCCAAACACGCTCGATATTTGCCTAGCGCTGTTAACAGCAACCCTAGCCTCTCCTATTGCTTGGGAGCACCACTACGGAATCCTGCTACCGATATACGCATTGGCGCTGCCGTACATACTCAAAGAACAGCAGAACAGCCGCCTCCTGGCGTGGTTCGGTCTAAGCTATGCGCTGACCTCGAGCTTCATTCCAGCAGCGATGAAAGCGGCCAGTTTAACCGGTTTGAATTTAATCCAATCATACCTATATTTTGGCGCGCTCATTCTGCTTGTCATTCTTTACCGCATCAAACCCCTGCCGGATAGTGCAAGGGGTAGCAAATGCGCAAGCAATTCTAACGGCTCATGCCGCTAGATCCCCTCAATCCACCCCCTAAACGTTTGCGCGCGCTGGCCATTGTCGGTGTTTTAACGGCTCTGACATGGGTCGCTTACGCCATATCCGGGCACCACCTGTTGGCCATCGCTTATGAGAACTCTTTTCTTCAATCCCTGCGCGCGGATAAGGAGCCGATTCCGCTGGATTGGGTCTTTAAACTCGGCGACTACGCCATGTGCGGGATGAGCTTCTTTGCCTTGTTTATGGCGTGGCTTTGCGACGCTTGGAAGGGTTTATCCAAACCAGCGCGCTGGCTGATCTGGGCTGCTCTTTGCGTTTTGCTCCTGCAAATACCGATTTCTCTCAGCAGCCCTGGAGGCTGAAAGACACTGTGATACGACGCACGAAACAGTTTTTATTGATGCACGAGCACACCGACTCTTGGAACCCTATGCATGAGGCCTATAGTTACGCTGGCCAAATGCATGATACGCCGCTCTATGAAGAAATTTTCTTCCGCCGGAAGACCAAATTTCAATACGCGCCCACCGCCCTGCTCTTTGTGCCGCTCTTTGAACGATTGATGCCGGATCACACGTGGGGCCGGCCATTGACAGGTAAAGCGCGGTACGTGTCTTGGGGATTCGTTCTCATGACGCTGCTGTTTAGCTTTTTAATATTGCGTTCGGGGTTGAAGCGGAAAGGATTATGCGCCGCTGCTTTTCTGTCTGCGGATACCGCCGCGCTGTTATTTACCGTAACGGCGTTGACGATTTTATTCTTTCCAGTCGTAAGGTCGTATGAGCTGGGCCAGATCCAAACCTGGATCAACGGGCTTATTGCCGCCTCTATTTTGTTCTGGATGCGAGGCAAGCCTTGGGCAGCGGGGATACTGACAGGGCTTGTCTGCCTCATGAAACCAACCTATGGCTTGGTTGTGTTATGGGGCGCCGTGCGCAGACAAGGGCGTTTTCTTGCGGGAGCCGGCGCTACTCTCTTGACCGGTCTAGTCTTATCGATAAGGCTGTTCGGATTAGAGAATCACTTGGATTATTTACGGGTCCTCTCATATTTATCCAAGCATGGAGAAGGATTCTTCCCGAACCAATCGATGAATGGCTTGCTGAATCGACTGATGATGAACGGCACAAATCTCGAGTGGGAATACCATGCGTTTGCGCCTTTTCATCCGGCGGTCTACTGGGGAAGCTTGGCCAGCTCGTTACTTTTGGTAGGATTTCTCTTATTCGGGCAGGCGGCGAGGACCGTTGCATCCATAAAAAACGGTGCATCCATAAGAAACGCTCAATCCACAGCACTTGAGTTTGCCCTAGCGATTCTTACGGCCACTATGGCCTCGCCGATTGCTTGGGAGCATCACTATGGCATTCTGCTGCCCATTTACGCGCTGGCACTGCCTTACTGCTTGGGACAACAGAAATCGGACGGGCGTCTGCTGCTAGGGTTGGGGATAAGCTACTTGCTGACGGCCAACTTCTTTGCCGCGGCGCAGATCACAGCAAGCGTGCCAGGACTTAATCTACTGCAGTCGTACTTATACTTCGGCGCGTTGATTTTGCTGGCGCTACTGTACCGCATCCTACCGCTGGCCGCAGCAAAAGAACCATCGCCCTAACGCGCGCGAGTCCTTAAATACCGGCGCTGCGCCAGCAAGATGCCCAGCAGCATCAAACCACCGATCGCGTAGTGCGATATCGCCAGATGCGCGATTATCTCTCGCAAGAGCGGCGGCTCGACGGGCCCAACGCGCAGCACAGGTAACGCGAGCAGCACTGCGGTTATCCCCCACAACCAGCCAGGCGTGATCTTATCCTCTTGTCGCAGGCTACCGGCTAAGCCCCAACTCAAGGGAAAGAGCAGCAACAGATAGTAATGGCTCCAAGAAAGCGGGCTCAGCAGCAAGGCTAAACACAGGGTGATTCCGAACTCCAGCTTCCAGTCGCGCTCGCTCTTGGGAGCGCCCGCCAAAACACATGTGACGATTACGCAAGCCACAACCAGCAGCGTGACTAAAAATTTCGCTGTCAAAAACACTTGGCCAGGTTCTACAATCGCCTCCCACTGCATCAAGTGATCGCCGGGAACGAGAATACGCGCCAGCATGCCATCAATCGATTGAACATTGAACGCGGCAAGCGGCTGGCGCGAAAATGGCGCGATGCACCGCTCATACCAAATACGATTCAGCTCAAAGCCAAATAAAGCGACCGAAGCCGCCGATGTCAAAACAACTGTTCCGGAAAAAGCCGCAACCGCTTGCCAGCGCTTACGCGCGAATAGCCACACGCCAAAGAGTAAAAGCGGCAATTTAATAAGCCCCGCAATGGCCAAGCACACGCCGGCAAGGACATCTCGCCTTGAGGCAAAACCCCGCCAGGCAAAGAGAATTAATAAGAACACCCAATGCGTCGTGTTGCCTTCCCGGATACTGTTCATCAGCGGACCGCTCATAACGCACAGCGCTGCGATCATTAAACGGCCCTGAGCATCCGAAGCGAATAGGCGAGCCAGCACCCAAGGAATGACGGCTAAACAGACAAAACCGCCGGCGATCATCACCCATCCGGCAAAGCGGGGCGGCAACAACGTGAACGGTGTAAATAAATACGCGATGATCGGAAGATTCGTGAAGGTAGGTGAGACGCCTGGGTAAAGCGCTGCGGGATCATGCAATACGTGTCGAGCGGCGGGCAAATACGCCTTTTTAAAATCGCTCAATACGATGCGCGGCTCAGAAACCGTCCATAGCCACGCGAGCGCCGCCACAGCCAAAATAATCCAACCGGCAGTTTGAACTTTTGCCGGCAAGCGCTTCGATTGCCCTAACTGCGCCCAAATCCAAGCGGCCAGCCCAAACAGCGCGTAAATACCATAAATTGCCAGCATATCAAATTATGAAGCGGTAACGGCGCGCGGCTCAAGCCGGATAGAACAATTGAGCGGATAAAGATACAGCGGCGCTAAAGTCGCCGGATCATCCTTATGCCCCGCTTGGAACCGCTCGCGGCCAAGCCGAGCCAGCGTTGCCGGCTGCGGCCACCAGGTATCCTCGGGCAGAATAATCGAATCGGGTTGCGCCGCCAGAATGCGATCGCGGTATACCGTGCAAGCTTCTCCTAGAAAAACAGCCGGCCCCTCTAAGTGCACAAGAATTTCTTCGGGGGTGCCTAAAAGATAATCCGTACGCTTATGGAGCCTTCCGGCGTCCAGGTGATACACCGCTCCATAAACATTTTTACGCTTGGCGTCCAGCAATGGACAAATCGGCTGCGCCGCCAAAACCGCCTGCGCCGCCAGCACATCCAAAGACGCAACGCCTACCACCGGGATGTTCCTTGCGAAAGCCAATGCCTTCGTAAAAGCAACGCCGATGCGCAACCCCGTAAAGGAGCCCGGGCCGATATTCACAACGAGCGCGCTTAATTGATCCCAGCTTGTGCGGGTGCTTTTTAAGAGGCGCTGAACCATCTCCGGAAGCTCCGCGGCGTGCGGATGCTCCGGCAAAAACAAACTCGATGCCGCCAGTAGGCGCTCGTCATCCAGCACGGCAGCGCCCAACAGCGTGGTTGAGGTTTCGATGGCAAGAAAACGCATCAGGCGGCTCTCTGGCCGTCTGGGGCGGAATCTTGCGAAAGCTCGGATGCAATCAAGGGTTTTACCTGAGCTACCAACTCGCGGCTGCGTGGTCCGGTGCCGGACACTTTCAATTTACGGCGATGGGCGCTCAGATGCTCGAACCATATATCCATGCGATCTTCGGGAAGGAGCGAGTCAAACTTTTCCGGCCATTCGATGGCGGTAATTTTGTCTGCGGAGAAAATGAGTTCCATGTCGAGCCAAACAGCTTCAGTTGCGCCGGAAAGCCGGTAGCCATCGACATGAATGATGGGAACGCGCGCGGCATACTCACGCACCAAAACAAAAGTCGGACTTTTCACGGTTCCTGAGTCTCCACCCGCGCCCGACGTAAGCCCATGCATAAAAGTGGTCTTGCCGCTTCCTAGCTCGCCGTGAAGCGCCAAAACCATGCCTGGTTCAAGCAAACGGCCAATACATTCTCCCACACGCTCGGTCACTTCGGCAGAGGTGCTGACACATTCGATCGCTTCTTCTGTTGCTGCGGATTTAGTCTTGCGTTCGCGCGCCATATCTTAACCTCTTAACCCAAAAAGTGCTGAAATCCTGAATAGCTTAGCGGCTTCTGCCTTCCCCTAGCATCGATCAACGTAACGCCGAGCTTTCCGGCAACGGCCCTGCCGATCAGGGTAACCGGCACAGAACCAATACGCCGCGGCACGCGCTTACTTTCTGCCTGCGCAACAGAAAACAACAATTCAAAATCCTCGCCGGCGGTAAGCGCCTGTCGCAGCGAAGACGCGCCCTCGCCAGGGGTAATACGGCGCGGAATCGCCTCGGCATCGACAGCCAGCTGCACATGGCTGGCATCAGCCAACTGCCATAAACCAGCCGCCAAACCATCGGATAGATCGATCATCCCATGGATCCTCACGAGCCGCAACAAAACATGCGCCTCTTCAAGCCGCGGGATAAAACGCGCGTGGTATCCGCTGCGATAAGCATTTCCCAAGCAGCCCGTCACAAAGAGAGCATCCCCCGCGCGCACGCCGCCGCGCGTAATGGCCTTGCCCCGCTTGACCTCGCCTAAAATAGCCACATCGATGACAAGCTGTGGAGCGCGAACGGTATCGCCGCCGGCCAGCACTAAATTGAATCGGCGCGCGCAGCGCCCAAGGCCGCGATATATGCCGCGGATTAAACGGATGTCGGTAGAAGGAGGCAACCCCAGCGAAACCACCGCCGCCACAGGCTGCCCCCCCATAGCCGCAATATCGCTTACGTTCCGGGCAAGCGCCTTCCAGCCGATCCCATTTGATGAAACCTCGCTTCTGTGGAAATGCACGCCCTCCACCAGCATATCGCTGGCAAAGAGAAGTTCCTTGCCTGAGGGCGGCCGCAACACCGCCGTGTCATCGCCGATACCGACCGGCAAACTCCAGCCTTTTCGTCGCCAGCTCTTAACGGTTTGACGAACGCTTGGCGCCAGAATACGGCGGATCAAACCGAATTCTCCCAACGCATCAACAGTGGGCATGGCTCAGGATAACTGTAAAAGGCGGTTAAAAAGCATGACGTTCCAAAGCTGAAAGGAATTATGAAAAATGTGCACGACAATGGGAACCGTCAACGTGCCGGTGCGCTCATAAAGATAAGCTAGGAGCCCCCCGAGAATCATAATCGGCAATAGCCCTATCCAATTGCCGTGCAGCAAAGCGAATAACCCGGCGCTTCCGGCAATCGCCCAAAAAATCGGCAGGTGCCGACGCAGCGATGCAAAGACAACGCCCCTAAAAAAAATCTCTTCAGCGATCGGACCTATCACACAGGCCAAGAGCACCATCAGCGTTTGAAAGCTTCCTTGATCTTCTTTCATCATTCTCTGAATCGGCGGCACAGGCGGCTCGTATCCTAGATAGTGAACAATTCCAGAGATCACAAAAAGCACGACAAAGATCCACGGAAACAAACCAAGGTACGAACGGTAGGCGATGCGGAACGCTTCTTTCGGCCGTTGGGGCCATAACCCGAATAACTGCCGCGGCGCAAACGTCTTACCCGCCGCAAAAGCAAGGACCACGGCAATCACAAAAGCATCAATGAATAGCGTTGTGCCAAGCAGCCAGGCATTCACTGAGATTCTCGCTGCCAGGAATAATTTCTCTATTCCCAGACGCAGAACCGGCAGCCAAAAGAGTAGCGATGCGCTCAACGCTATCATCCGCCACAACTCTCCAATCGAGAACGACGACGGTAAAGCATTTGGAAAAACAAAGAAAGTGCGCCAACTTCCTTTCGCAAGCGCGCGCGCGCTGATAAGGGCGCTGATGACCAGCATGGAAAGCAGGACAAACGCCGATAAAAGGGACGCAAAAGCAAGATCGGGATGCTTCCAAAAATTCGCCTCCAAAGAAGCTAAATCCGGTGTGCGAGCAAACGCTTCGCTTATCACCTCAGAAGACGTTTGGGTCAGGATCCGGGTCGGTTGGCCCTTAGCCCAAAGATATGCCGCAGGCGTCGCGACCGCCAATAGAAGGTAAAGCATGCGGCCCCTGAGCAAGCGCTGAATCATAGCTTGGGTCGTGGAAAGAGAACGGGATGCGATTCGGCGACCGCCTGATCCGGAGCGAGCCCTGGCCAGACAGCGGCATCCGTGAGGGCTCGTTTGCCGGCTTGGCAGCCGAATTGTTTGAGAATTTCTTCTCCAACGCTCGGCATAAAAGGCCCCAACAGAATCGTAACGATGCGGATCGTCTCAGCAAGCACGGCAAGGACTTGATCCAACTGCCCGCGCGCATCCGGCTGCTTAGCCAACTTCCACGGCGCTGATTGCTCAATGAATTGATTGGCCTGCGAGACAACACGCATGATCGCTTCCAACGCCATGGAAAGCTCTAGCTGCTGCGTAAAACGATTAACAACCTCAGGTAGCGCGAGCGCAGCGTCGGCTAAAGCTCTCTGGCCCCCGATAGCATCGAGCTGATCTTTCGGTAGGCATGCGGGAATCTTACCGCCGCAGTAGCGGTCGATCATGGACAACGTGCGGTTTACCAAATTTCCCAAATCGTTCCCAAGATCATTGTTCAAACGCGTCAGTATCGCGTCCTCGGAAAAGGCGCCATCTTGGCCGAACGGAACCTCGCGCAGGATAAAGTAGCGGTAAACATCCGCCGCATAGGGCTGATCTTTTAGAAATTGGGTGACGACGACCGAAGGATCAACGATGTTGCCAAGCGATTTCGACATTTTTTGCTCGCCGATCTTCCACCAGCCATGCGCAAAAATCAGCTCCGGCATAGGAACATCTTTATCGAAGCCGGCCTCCGGCACCAAACCCGCCATTTCGTGCAGAATAATCGGCCAATACAGCGCGTGATGGCGCAGGATATCTTTGCCGATCAAATGAACCGTAGCCGGCCACAGTTGAACGCCCTTTTCCTCGCGCAGCACCCAGGGGATAGTAAAATAATTAAGCAGCGCGTCAAACCAGACATAGATGACGCACTCCGGATCAAAAGGCGCTGTGATCCCCCACCCCACGCGCTGCCTCGGCCGTGTGATGCACAACGATTCAGGCAGCGGCTGCTGCAGCAGGCTGAACAATTCGTTGTAACGCCCTTCCGGACGGATGAAGGCGGGGTGCGAACGCACGTACTCGCGCAACCATTCCTGGTGCTCGCGCAACTTAAGGTGCCAGCCCACTTCTTGAACCGGTTCAAGCGGCCTTTGGCACGTTGGGCACACGGGTGAGCTTGCCTCGCTGGCGGCAGCCAGCTCCGCTTGGGTCCAAAACGTTTCATCCGGCGTGCAATACCACCCCTGATAAGCTTCGCGCTTTAAACGGCCTGCCTTGTGCAGCCGGTCCAAAATAATCTGCACGCGCTCGATGTGCCGCTTTTGCGTGGTGCGGATAAAATCATCGTATTGAATGTCGAGCAGCTTCCACAGGCTCTGAAAACGCGGGGCGATGGCATCCACGAATGCTTGCGGGGTTTGGCCGGCCGCAGCGGCTGCCTGTTCGATCTTGTGGCCGTGCTCATCGGTGCCCGTTAACAAAAAAACAGAGTTTCCCGCCAGCCGGTGCATGCGCGCAAGCGCATCGGCCGCGATCGTCGTGTACGAGTGGCCGATATGCGGTGCCGCGTTCACGTAATAAATCGGGGTCGTGATATAGATTGTCTTAGCCATTGAAAACCTTTAACCCTACTCCGCTAATGCCAGCCATTTTTCGCGCGCAAGATTCGCCACCAGCTTGGGATTAACAAAATGCTCAACCGAATCCCGAAGCTCGATCAACGCGAAAGCCGTATCCACGTAATCATCGCAGCCGGAATCACCGCCGATCTTGGCAACCGCGCGCGCGCGCAACTGGTCAAGCATGCCATCCAAAAGCTCGATAACTTCTTGCCGGCGCTCCGGAAGCGATGCGGTGATCCACTCTCTAGGCGAACGCGCGAGCGTCTCTTGAACACTGCTGCGATCATCCCACCGCTTTGCGATCGCAAGCGCCGCGGCTACGCTGCCTTGGCTTTGCCGCGCGGCGGCATGCGCGATTTCAGGCGCGCATCCCGACTGCTGAGCCGCCAATTGAGCCACTTGCTCGACGGCAAGCGGCGCGCAGCGAATGACCTGGCAGCGCGACACGATAGTCGGCAAGCATTGCCCCAGATGGCCTGAAATCAAGATGAACCGCGTGTACGCTGACGGCTCTTCGAGTGATTTAAGCAGGCTGTTGGCCGCTTCCTCGGTTAGCCGCTCGGCGCCCGCGATAATAGCCACTTGAAAGCGGCTGCTGAAGGGCCTTAAACCAATCCGCCCCAGAAGCGTTCGCATGTCTTGGATCTTGATCTGGTCCGAAGCGCTTGAAGGCGTGATCACATGCACATCGGGATGCGTTCCCCGTGTCACCTGGCCGCAGCTCTGGCAGGCGTCACACGCCTGGCTGGCAGCCTGGGTACACGTAAGCGTCTTGGCCAGCTCAAGCGCCAGGCGCTTTTTGCCGATGCCGTCTAGCCCCGCCAGCAGATACGCGGCAGCCACCTGGCCGGAGCTTAAATGCGCCTGCCAGATCCGTTTAACCAGCTCTAAGCCAACGACATCCTCCCAAGCCATAAGTCCCTCTATGCTTTGCTCAATAACCGTTCAGACACAACGGCAAAAATACGCTTAGCTATCGCTTCCTGCGTGCCAGAGGCAGGAACCATTACAATCCGCTTCGGATCGCGCCGAGCAAGCGCGCGGTAACCGCGTCGCACGCGCTCGTGCAAGGCGCGCGCTTTCTTTTCCATGCGGTCCTTGGAACGTTTTAGCCGCAAAAACCCCTCATTTACAGGTAAGTCCAACAGAATGGTCAGATCCGGCATGACGCCTTCAACCGCTGAGCGCCCCAGTCGCTCAAGACACTCGACGTCGACCCCTGCGCCAAAACCTTGATAGGCAACGGTTGAGTCATGATAACGATCCACAATTATAATTTTTCCCTTAGCCAGCGCTGGACGCACATATTCTTGCACCAGCTGCACGCGCGCGGCAAAAAAAAGCATCGCTTCGGCCATAGGACTTATGCGTCGGCGACTATGCAAGAGCAGCTGGCGAAGCGCCTGCCCTAGGTCCGTCGAGCCAGGATCGCATGCAGTAGCAACTTTTCGCCCGCTGTCTTTAAGCGCCTGTGCCAGTAAGCGGCATTGGCTCGATTTGCCCGAGCCCTCCGGCCCCTCAAGCGTGATAAAGAATCCCCTCTTGGCCATTGCAGCTATCGCTTGCGCTGCCACAAAGTGCCGGCAGGCGTGTCTGTCAACAGAATGCCCTCTCGTTCAAGCGCCTGACGTATCTCGTCGGCTCGTTGGAAATCTCTTGCCCTACGAGCAGCATTGCGGTCATCGATCCGCGCTTGAATAGCTCCATCAAGATCCTCAGCCTTCACGCTCAGAAAAAGTCCAAGGCGCTTACCGCAGTCGGATAGTTGTCGGTGCATCACATAGGCGTCATGTTTCCCATCCGAGCTTTGAGAATCAAGCGCTTTTTGTCCCATGTTCACTAGGTTGAAGAGGCTAACCAAAGCCTTTGGGGTGTTGAGATCATCCTCCAACGCATCGTAAAAGTTCTTCTCTTCGTCCGAAGCCTCTACCATTGTCATGTCCGATTCCCCAAAGACTTGCCGAAAATGCTCGAAGAACCGGTGAAACTCCTCTAGGTTCTTTTTAGCTTCTTCCACCTTTGCACCGCTGTAATCGATCGGTGAACGGTAATGCGTTTTGAGGAAAAATAATTTCAGCACATCCGGATTGCCGCCGCATTGTTCAAGCGCTTGATCGACAGTAATGTAGTTGCCCAGCGACTTGGACATCTTCTCGCCGTTTACCGTCAACAAACCATGATGCACCCACCAGCGGGCGAAAGCATGCCCGGCTGCTTGCGATTGGGCGAGCTCATTCTCATGGTGCGGGAAGATCAAATCCAGCCCCCCACCATGAATGTCGAAGGTCGAGCCTAAATACTTCACGCTCATCGCCGAGCATTCGATGTGCCATCCAGGGCGGCCAGGTCCCCAGGGGCTGTTCCAGGTGGGCTCGCCTGGCTTTGACGCTTTCCAGAGCGCGAAATCCATGGGATCTTGCTTATGCTCGCCAGGCTCAACCCGCGCGCCCGCCTGGAGATCTTCAACCGTGCGGTTGGACAGCGCTCCGTAGCCCGTATGCTTGCGCACGGAAAAATAGACGTCGCCCTTCGCTTCATATGCGACGCCCTGAACCAATAGCTTACCGATGAAGTCGGTCATCTCGGGTACAACGTGCTCGGTCGCTTTCGGCTCAATCGTCGGCGGCTGAATACCCAGTTGCGCCAACGCTTTGTGGTAAGCATTTAAATAGGTGTTTGAGACCGCCTGGCAAGCCGCGTTTAGATCATTCGCTCCCGCTTCTTTTCGCGCGCGCTCAATGATCTTATCGTCGACGTCGGTAACGTTCCGCACGAAACTCACCTCGTAGGGATGAGCCTCCAACTCGCGGCGCAAGATGTCAAAAACAAACGCGCTGCGTAAGTGGCCAAGATGAGACGCGTCGTAGACGGTAGGCCCGCAAACGTACATGGCCACTTTCTTTCCTTGCGGATCCAGCGGGGTAAACGGCTCAACTCGGCGCGTCAGCGTGTTGTAGAGTTTCATGGGTAGGGAGCGCGATCAACTGGGCTTTGCGGGGTCCGACGGCGGCTGATCGCGATCCTTGATTTTGCGTTCCAATGCGTGCAGGTCTTCTTCCATCGCATGGATCTCTTGCTTAACGCGACGCTGCAGATGCGCCAGATGCTCCATTAAGGGGTCCGGCAAATGCCGGTGATCGAGATTGCCGCTTAAGTCATCCGTGCTCTTGTCGTTAACCTTGGCCACCCTTCCCGGAACACCGACGACCGTTGAATGCGGCGGCACATCGCGAATCACGACCGCGTTCGCGCCGATGATCGAGTGAGCGCCGATCGTAATGCTGCCTAAAACTTTCGCACCCGTTCCGATCACGACATTGTCCCCAATATTAGGATGGCGCTTTCCCTTTTGCTTGCCCGTTCCGCCGAGCGTGACACCCTGAAAAAGCGTCACATTCTTGCCGATGACAGCGGTCTCGCCGATGACCACCCCCATACCGTGATCGATAAACAATCCGCGGCCGATGACAGCCGCCGGGTGGATCTCAACTCCCGTAATCGCGCGCGCGACTGTCATGATCAAGCGCGGAAGTAGCGGAATGCCGAGCTTCTCAAGCGGATGCGCGATTCGGTGGGCAACGACGACATGCAGACCTGAGTAAGTCAGCAAAACTTCCACGAGGTTGCGCGCGGCGGGATCGCGGTCAAAGCAGGCTTTTACCTCGTCTTCGCACAGCACGCAGATGAGCATCCCGCACAACGCGATAAGTCCAACGATCGCAAGAAAGGTGCTCATAATTTTCTCATTTTCTTTTTTGCCGGCAAAAGCAGCACGACAGCCTGCGCCGCGATGCCGCCCTCTTTTGGCTCAAAACCTTCAGTCGTCTTAGCTTTGATCCCCACGCAGCTAGAAGGCACGCCTAACAGCCGGCTGATCGCGCCGGCTATCTTAGCCTTGTAAAGAGAAAGCTTCGGCGCATCCGCAATGATAACCGTATCCACATTGCCGATTCGCCACCCCGCCTTGGCCACCTGCGCAAGAGCTGCCTTAACAAACAAGCGGCTGTTCATGTTGCGCGTGCGCGCTTGCCCCGGCGGGAACTGTTCCCCGATATCCGGCGCTGCGATTGCCCCGAACAGCGCATCCGCCAGCGCGTGCAGCAAGACATCCGCATCCGAATGCCCTGAAAGGCCGCGATCGAAAGGAATCGTGACTCCGCCCAGCTTAAGCGGCGGTTTTCGATTGAATCGATGAATGTCGTAGCCGATTCCGATGCGCATCGACGCCCTAAGCTACGCGGCTCGCGCGGCTGTTTTTCGCCAGCTTGAGCGACCAAGTGCCGAGCGGGCGCTTGTGTGCCCCACGCGCGAACTCAAAATAGCCTCAGCCAGCAAACGATCTTCGGGCAGAGTGACTTTCAAATTGAGCGTTTCTCCTTGCACCATCTTCACCGGGAACCCCGCCCACTCAAGCAGCGAGGCATCGTCTGGAAAAGAACCTAGCTGGCCTTGCGCGCGTTCGAGCGCCTGGGCAAACCAATCCCTGCGAAAAACCTGCGGCGTCTGCACAAACCACAAGTGATCGCGATCCAATGTCAACCGAACGCGCAAGGTTTCATCCACAGCCTTCACCGTAACCGACGCCGGCAGTCCGCAAGCAACCGCCCCGTGCTCGCGCGCCGATGCCACCGTTTGATCAACCAGTTTTGACGTCAGGCAAGGCCTGGCCGCATCGTGGACCAGCACCCATTTTGCTTCAGGCGGAACTACCGCAAAACCGCGCGATACCGATTCGGCGCGGCTCGCCCCGCCGATACACAGCTTGACCGTCTTGGTAAGACCCGCTTGGCGGATAAGCGTTTCCAATTCCGCGTGAGCCGATTCTTTTGCCGCCACAATGATCCAACGCACAGAGCTTGCCCGCTCAAGAGCGCGCAGCGTATAGAGCAGCATCGGCTCGCCCAAGAGCGGAACAAAAGTCTTGGCAAGCGAGCCTCCAAATCGAAGGCCGTTACCTGCTGCGGGGACTATGGCTGCGACATCTGCGGGCATTGGCTTACGGCCGTTTGGCGCTAGCAGGGCTTGTGCCGTTTTCGGCCCGGACGAAAATCATGCGCCCTGCTGCCGTCTGCAGCACGCTGGTTACGATACAGCGGATGCGCTGGCCGATAAGCTGGCGGCCATTTTCAACCACCACCATCGTGCCGTCATCGAGATACGCGACCGCTTGCTGCGGTTCCTTGCCTTCCTTAATCGGCTTAACCTCTAAAGCCTCGCCAGGAAGCACTACCGGCCGCAGCGCCTGCGAAAGTTCGTTCACATTCAAAACGCTCACTCCCTGCACCTCCGCGATCTTGTTCAAATTAAAATCATTGGTGATGATACGCGTACTCAGTATCTGGGCCAGCTTCACCAGCTTAGCGTCTATTTCTGGGATTTGCGGCAGCTCTTCTTCGTGAACGCGCACATCGATATGCGGCAGCTCGCGCAGTTGGTTGAGCACGTCTAGACCGCGCCGGCCGCGCGAGCGCTTGATCGGATCGGAGCTGTCGGCGACTGTCTGCAATTCCTTTAATACGAAACTGGGAACCCCTAAGCGCCCTTCAATAAATCGCGCTTTACACAGATCAAGCAGGCGGCCGTCGATAATCGCGCTGGTGTCCACCAGATAAAAATCCTCGCCGCGTTCTTTGCGGGCCAAGCGAACATAAGGAATGATGATGTTGAATTCATCCCGGCCGCGTAAAGCGGTTGCCATGCATAAATAGCACAGCGTCCAGGTAAGCGCGACACGGACATTGCCCAGCATGATCAGATCAAACGGAAGCAGCCCGAGCGCATCCGATGCGAGCTTTGACATCAAAAGGCCCAAAAGCAAACCAAAAACAGCAGAGGACAACCCCCGAATAGACAAGTGACCGACACGGTGAATAGCGCCTTCAGTCAACACGAGCGTCAGGCCTAAGCCGGCTGAAACCGCCAGACGCATCCAAATCGACCAGGCCGCATTCAAAGCAATGACCTGCGAACCCACCAAAGCGGTAATAATAACGAATGTAACGCGCACAAACCGCAGATCCATATAATTAATCCTCCACGACGACAGCCGCTTCGCGCACAGGCGAAGGCGCCTGCAATGCCCGAGCAACCGCCTCTTGAACATGCCGAACGGGAATGAGTTCCATGCCCTCTATCCGTTCGGGTACGCCGCGACCGGCCGCAAGAAAACAGCGCGTAAACCCGATGCGCTTGGCCTCTTGCAACCGTTCAAGCATATTAGCGACCGGCCGCACTTCTCCCGTAAGCCCCACTTCCCCTATAGCCACATCCGTCCGAAATGACGGACGCTCTTTTAAGCTGGAAGCAACCGCGATGCTGATGCCTAAATCCGCGCCCGGCTCGGACAAACGCATGCCTCCGAGCGTCGAGACAAACACATCCTGTTGCGCCAGCTGCCGCAGCCCTACTCGCCGCTCAAGCACCGCGAGCAGCATCGAGAGGCGGCTGGCGTCAAGCCCGGTCGTGCGCCTACGCGGCAGGCCAAACCCGCACGGGCATGTCAGCGCCTGAACCTCGACCAACAGCGGACGACTTCCTTCCAAGCTGACAGTCACCATGCAGCCCGGCACCGCTTCCGGCCGGTCGCTCAGGAACATCTCGGAAGGGTTGTCCACTCCAACAAGGCCTTCAGCGGTCATGTGAAAAACACCCAGCTCGTTCGTTGCTCCAAAACGGTTCTTCGTGCTGCGCAGCACCCGAAAACCGCTGGTAGTATCGCCTTCAAAATGCAGCACCGCATCGACCAAATGTTCCAGCACCTTAGGGCCGGCAAGAAACCCCTCTTTGGTGACGTGCCCCACAAGCACAAGAACAGTCGGTGTGGGCTTGACCAGCTGAACCAGTTCATGTGCGCATGCGCGCACCTGGCCAATCGAGCCGGGAGCAGAACCCAGCGCCTCAGTCTCCATCACTTGAATCGAATCGATAATAACGACGCTAGGCGCTAGCGAGCGAATCGTTTGCGCGATGACCTCAAGCCGGGTATCGGATAGAAGATGAATTCCAGAAGCGCTCAGCCCCAAACGCGACGCGCGCAACTTGATCTGCCGCTGCGATTCTTCGCCGCTGACATACAGCACGCTTACTTTGGCTTGGCTTAAGGAACCGACCATGCCTAGAAGCAGCGTCGACTTGCCGATTCCCGGATCGCCGCCCACCAAAATAACGGATCCAGGCACAAGTCCCCCTCCCAGCACGCGATCCAATTCGCCAAGGCCCGTGGCCAAGCGCGGCGTGTCCTCTAAGCTCACATCCGCCATTCTAGCGACTACAGCGTCTTGAGCCGTGCGCGACGTCGCGGGCGCGGCCGACTCAACGAGCTCTTCAACCATGGCGTTCCACTCGCCGCAGGTCGGGCAGCGGCCTACCCAGCGCGGCGATTGAGCGCCGCATTGCTGGCAAACATATAAGGTGCGCGTTTTAGGCATTGTTAATTATGCACTGATATCCGGTAAGCAGAGGAAACAGCGAAAAAACTTTTGCCGCTCAAAAACTTGAGCAATCAGGATATTTTACGCAAGAGCTCCCTGACCTGAGCGCCCTTTCAAGGCTGATTGAAATTCCGCTTCTTTTCGTCCGGCTTCTTTGCTGTTTTCGGACGGGCGAGGAGCTTCCAGGGATTGGCCTTGAGTTCTTGAACGAATCCGACAGCATTCTGGTAAAGCTCATCGTCATACAGCATTTTACCGATGCTGCCTTCTCCCGCTTCCACATGGGACATAACCAAATTCAGGCGCTCGCCCAGGATTTTCCAGTTACGCATGGCATCGCGCGCGTCATGCATCGCTTCTCTCAGGTATGTCCGCGCCTCTTCATCACCCACTACGGTGTTGATGCCGCTAAGCGTCTGCTTCAGCTCGTTCAACACCTCGTTTGAGCGCTCAATCAAATGCTCGGTCGATACCGGGGGTTTGCCTTCAAGAGCGCCATCGGGAGGGATCACCGCGCCGTCTCCAGGCCCCGGCGTGAGCTCCAGATATTTTTCACCCAGCAAGCCAAAAGTGCTGATGGCCGCCGAATCATCCGCACGGATGCGCAAATCCATCGGCAGGCTCACGACCAGCTCGACCTTGGGATTGCCGGTTTCGGCGCTCTGTACGATTCTGACATCCTGCACGCGTCCCTTTTCAACGCCGGCGTACTGCACAGGCGAGCCGCTAGTAATACCATTAGCGGAGTCAAACCGCACCCGCAGGATATGGCGGCTTTCGAAGTAGCTCGAAAAATCGCCGATCGCGAAAATGAAGAAAATGAATAAACCGATCCCGGATACGATAAAAGCGCCAACCTTAATCTCGAGCAGCCGACGGGGTGTCATTCCCCTCCTCTATCTGAATTCCAAGGTGTTTTTAGACGGCCAACGGGATAAAACCCGACGATCCGGAAGCCCTTCCTGAATCGGACCCGTAGCCTGTCCCCGGATGAACTGCTGCACAACCGGATTATCCGACTCTTGTATTTCCTTGGGTGTGCCTATGGCGATAATATGCCCATTGTAGAGCATGGCGATGCGGTCCGCCACCTTGTAAGCGCTCCGCATGTCATGGGTTACCACAACGGACGTTACCTTCAAACGATCCCGCAAGGCGATGATCAGATCGTTGATCACATCAGCCATGATAGGATCTAAGCCTGTCGTCGGCTCATCATACAAAAGCATCTCAGGGCCCATCGACAGCGCCCGGGCGAGCCCTACGCGCTTGCGCATACCCCCTGAAAGCTCAGAGGGCATCAAATCAGCCACTTTTGATAAACCAACCAGCAGCAAACACTCTTCCACCCGTTCTTCGATCTTTTCGGGGCTCAACTTGGTGTGTTCGCGCAGCGGAAAGCTGACGTTCTCGCCAACCGTCATCGAATCGAATAGCGCCGCTCCCTGAAAAAGCATGCCGGAACGCATACGCACCTTATCGAGCGCGCGGCCCGACAGCGAAGCGATATTCACGCCGTTAATAAGCACCTTACCGCTGTCGGGTTTCATCAGCCCGATCATGTGCTTCAAAAGGACCGACTTGCCGCCGCCAGACCGGCCGATGACAACCACCGTTTCTCCCTGGCGAACGGTCAAACTGGTTTTATCTAAAACTACGTTCTCATCGAAAGCTTTTGAGAGTTCCTGCACTTCGATCATTGCGTGCCCATGAAATAGAAAACAGCCGTGATCAGGCAGTCTGCGCCAATGATGAGCATGAACGAATTGACCACAGCCGACGTAGTCGCCCGGCCAACGCCCTCAGCGCCGCCTTCGGCGCGCAAACCTTCAAAACAGCTCGCGATGCAAATGATGATGGCAAAAACGAATGATTTTAAGAGGCCTGATCCCAAATCCTTGAAAACAAGCGGGGTAATGGTCATCTTCCAATAAATGCTCGGCAGAACGCCTAATTTCACGGTGCCGATGATAAACCCGCCCAAGATGCCCATGGCATTGGCCCACAACGTGAGCACCGGCAAGCCAATCACCAGAGCCAGCAGCCGCGGAACAACCAAATAATGGATAGGCTCCACAGCGGTGGTAACAAGCGCGTCGATTTGCTCAGTCACGCGCATCGTGCCCAGCTCAGCCGCGATCGAAGAGCCTACGCGCCCCGCTACGATCAGGGCGGTGATCACAGGGCCGATTTCACGCAGGACAGAAAGCGACACGAGGCTCGCGATGTAAATCTCCGCGGCAAGCTTTTGCATCTGGTAGGCGCTCTGGAATGCCAACACCATGCCGATGAAAAGCGAGGATACAAAGACGATAAACCACGACGAAACGCCGACTTTCAAAAGCTCGTAGCCGATGGCTTTGCCGCGCAGCTTGCGCATAAAGCAGCCGCCGACCGCCTGCGCAAACAAAAGCGCGAGGCTGCCGGCATACCAGCACAAGTCCACCGCTGTTCTACCAGCGACTGCAGTAGTATGAACACCGACAGCCTTTAGACGGACGAGCATCGCCACGATTGAGTGAGCTTAGCCAGCGGCCTGGGCCGGACGTTCGGCCGGAACTTGGTGCTCAAAGTTCAGCGTATCGCCCTTACGGGTAACCCGCATCGCCAAACCATCTTTTGAGCGCCTGGAGATCACTTCTTCAGCCAGAGGATCCTCAAGATAGCGCTGGATGACGCGGCGCAGCGGCCGGGCTCCATAAGTAGGATCGAAACCTTTTTCAACGATAAATTCCTTAGCGTCATGATCAAGCTCGATTACAATGCCCTGCTCACGCAAGCGTTCCTGCACGTGGCCGATTTCCAGGTCCACGATCTTAAAGAGCTCTTCTTTGCTGAGCGGATGAAATACAATGACCTCATCGATGCGGTTCAAGAACTCGGGCTTGAAGGCGCGCTTGACCTCCTCCAACAACTGCGCTTGCATAGTCTCGAAATCCACCTCTTCTTTCGAAGCGGTGAATCCCAGGCTGCCGTGCTTCTTGATCGTCTCAGCTCCCAAGTTCGACGTCATGATAAGCACCGTGTTGCGAAAATCCACTTTGCGGCCAAAGCTGTCCGTCAAGCGACCGTCTTCCAGCACCTGCAAGAGCAGGTTAAAGACATCCGGGTGCGCTTTTTCGATTTCATCGAGCAGCACCACCGCATACGGCCGGCGACGCACCTTCTCGGTGAGCTGTCCGCCTTCCTCATAGCCAACGTAGCCGGGCGGCGCGCCGACCAAACGCGAGAGGTTAAATTTCTCCATGTACTCCGACATATCCACCTGGATGAGCGCTTCCTCATCGCCGAACATGAATTCGGCAAGCGCGCGGGCAAGCAGCGTCTTACCCACGCCCGTCGGCCCCAGGAACACGAAAGAACCGATCGGCCGGCGAGGATCTTTGATGCCGGCGCGCGAACGGCGGATAGCGCGAGCGATCGAGGTGATCGCCTGCTGCTGGCCGATGACGCGCTTGTGCATCTCGTCTTCCATCTTAAGGAGCCGCTCGCTATCCTTTTCTTCCAAACGCACAAGCGGAACCCCCGTCCATTTGGAGACAATATGGGCGATATCTTCGGCGGTCACCACGGGCATGGCCTCGCCTTTTACCTTCTTCCAGTCATTCTTAACGCGCTCAAGCAGCTCTTTAGCTTCGCGCTCCTGGTCGCGCAGCGATGCTGCCAGCTCAAAATCTTGGCCCTTGATGGCCGACTCTTTCTCTTTGCGGATCTTTTCGATCTTGCCTTCAAGATCCTTGATCTCAGGCGGAACCGTCAGCACCGAGAGCCTAGCGCGCGAACCCACTTCGTCGATGAGATCGATGGCCTTGTCCGGCAGGAAACGACCGGTGATATAGCGATCGGCCATCTTGGCTGCCGCCTCAAGCGCTTCATCGAGGTATTTGACACGGTGGTGCGCCTCGTACTTATCGCGCAGCCCTTTTAAGATTTCTATCGTCTCGCTCACCGATGGCGGCTCGACGACAATGGTCTGAAAACGGCGCTCAAGCGCCGCGTCTTTTTCGATGTATTTACGGTACTCATCCAGCGTCGTAGCGCCGATGCACTGGATCTCGCCGCGGGACAGCGCGGGCTTTAAGATATTCGAAGCATCAATGGCGCCTTCTGCGGACCCCGCCCCGACAAGCGTGTGCAACTCATCGATAAACAGCATCACATTCTCGGATCGGCGGATTTCATCCATAACCGCCTTGATGCGTTCTTCGAACTGACCGCGATACTTAGTACCGGCCACCATCAGCGCCAAGTCGAGGATAATCACGCGCTTGTCGCGCAACATTTCCGGCACATCACCTTGGATGACCATCTGGGCAAGACCTTCCACGATGGCGGTCTTACCCACCCCCGCCTCACCCAACAAGACAGGGTTATTCTTAGTGCGCCGCGCAAGGATCTGAATCACCCGCTCGATTTCTTCGGCGCGGCCAATAACCGGATCCAGCTTTCCCTCACGCGCAAGCTGCGTCAGGTCACGGCCAAACGCGTCCAGCGCTGGGGTCTTAGTGCGGCTGCCGGCTACGCCGGCCGGCGCTGGGGTTGAAGAGCCCAGAAGCGTAATCACCTCATTGCGCACGCGGTTTAGGTCAAGCCCCAAGTTCATCAATACCTGCGAAGCCACACCCTCACCCTCGCGGATAAGACCCAGCAGCAAGTGCTCGGTGCCGATGTAGTTGTGGCCCAGGCTGCGCGCTTCTTCCATCGCCAGCTCGATGACTTTTTTGGCCTTCGGCGTAAACGGAATGTCGCCCGAAACCAGCGTGCTGGGCCCGCTCTGCACAAGTTTCTCGACCTCTAATCGGATCTTCTCCGGCGAAAGCCCTAATTTTTGAAGCACAGCCGCCGCGACACCCTCGCCTTCTCGGATAAGCCCAAGCAAAATGTGCTCCGTGCCGATGTAATCATGGTTAAAACGCTTGGCCTCTTCTTTGGCCAGTAGAATCACCTTACGTGCCCGTTCCGTAAATTTATTAAACATGATAATGCCTCCTCACTTTCCCTTGCCGTACAGGCCAAGACGGTCGCGAATAAGCTGCGCCCGCATCACGTCTCGGTCCTTCGCCGATAAAGTCTTCCCCTCCAGCTTCTGAAGATGCGCCGGCTGAGAGAATAAGAATAACTCGTTTACTGTAGAGCGATCGAGCCCATTCATCAAGCCCAAATCGACACCCAAGCGCACAGCGGATAAAAGATCCAGCGTTTCCTGGGATGAAATCGTGCGCGCGTGGCGCAAAATCCCCAAAGCACGCCAAACCCTATCCTCTAACTGGTTGCGGTTATTCGACATAAGCGATGCGCGCGCGTTTTGCTCGTATTCGATCACTTGCTTCAAGATCCGCTCGATATTCTCGATCAGCTCCGCCTCTGTGCGGCCTAGCGTGACTTGGTTTGAAATTTGAAAGAAATTACCCGAGGCCTCGGTCCCCTCGCCATAGAACCCGCGCGCGGCAAGCCCGAGCTTAGTGATCGTGTGCAGTACTTTGTTGATCTGCTTGGTCATCACGAGCGACGGCAAGTGCAGCATAACCGATGCCCGCATTCCGGTTCCGGTATTGGTCGGGCAGCAGGTCAGGTAGCCCAACTCCGGGGTAAAAGCAAACGGCAATGTTTCCGAAAGCTCATCATCTATGGCGTCTACCAGCGTCCAAGCATCCCGCAAATTAAGGCCCGACTGCAGCACCTGAATGCGCAAGTGGTCCTCTTCGTTGATCATAACGCTGATCGATTCGCTCGGGCTAATCACGACCGCTCGAAAATCGGGATTCGCCGCATGCTCCCGGCTGATCAAATGGCGCTCGACCAAGAATTGACGATCAATTTCTGAAAGCGAGCCCATATCAAACCAGAGGGGGCGGCGCAGGCTAGTCGCCTTGTTAATGCCGTTTTTAACGACGTCCAAGACTTCTTGCATGGTGGCGCGCGTTGCCCGAACAATAAACGGAAAGCGCTCCAGGTTTCGCGCCAAACGCACGCGGCTGGAGAGCACGATCTCGGATAAAGGCCCGCTGCCCTTTAACCACTCGCTGGTTTGCTTAAGTAAGTCGTCGAGTTCTTTTGCCATCACTGTTCGTCTCTAGTCTGCGGAGCCTATTTCTTCGGCCGCGGCGGCTTTTCGCCTTGTTCCAACCGCCGTATCTGATCACGCAGCCCGGCTGCTTCCTCAAAGGCTTCGTGCTCGATAGCGTGCTCTAATTTTTTCTTAAGATCCAACAACTCGGCCTTGGCTTTAGGCGGCTTGCTCAAGCGAACCGGCGCCTTACCCATGTGCAAGGGCGCGCCATGTATGCGCTTAAGCAACCCACCCAGGCTGCGCTTAAAGGTTGTGTAGCATTCGGAGCAGCCCAGCCGGCCGACCTTGCGAAAATCATCGTACGTCATGCCGCAGTTGGCGCACGCTTTGGCCGGCGCGCCGCCGGCTTCCGGCTCTTGCGCTTTGCCGTAGTCGACCAGCCCTGAGAGCATGTCGGCCAGGCCAAAATGGCTCTCCACTTGAGAGCCTTTCTGGTTGGCGCAGCTCTCGCACAGGTGCAGCTCGGTCATCTGATCGTTAACGATCTCGGTCAGATGCACGGTTGCTTGCGTTTGCTTACAGATTTCGCAGATCATTTTCGTCGACGGCAATCATTGCGTGACACTCTTATTTTACCTTTTTTGCGCGTAAAAACACAGGCGGCGCATTGAGAACCCCTAACAGGGTGCCAATTAAGAACCGGCTTTGTAGCAAGCCACGCCTTCTTGTTGAGTGAGCGCGTGAAAAGCCTGCAGCAGCTTCTGCGTAGTCTTGCCGGGCTTGCCCTTTCCGATCCGGCGGCCATCAACCTCAACCACAGGGATGATCTCCGCGGCGGTGCCTGTCACGAAAACCTCATCCGCGTTGAACACGTCATGCCGGGTAAGAAGCTCTTCTCGCACATCCATCTCTTGCTCTGCGCCTAGCTCCATAACCGTCGCGCGCGTGATGCCGCGCAGCACGCCGATATACGGCGGCGGGGTAAGCAAGTGAGCGCCTTTCACGATAAACACATTCTCACCCGTGCACTCCGTGACGTAGCCAGAGGGCGAAAGCATGAGCGCCTCTTCAAAACCGGCGTTCACCGCTTCGATCTTAGCAAGAATGTTGTTGAGATAGTTAAGCGACTTGATCTGCGGGTTCAATGCCTCAGGCACATTGCGCTGCGTGGCCACCGTGATCAAACGCAGGCCTTTCTGGTAGATCGCTTCAGGATACAGCTTGATCTTGTCGGCGATGATGAACACCGTGGGTTTTGCGCATTTGCGCGGGTCCAACCCCAAATCCCCCACGCCGCGCGTCACCACTAAGCGAATGTACGCATCGCGCAATTTGTTCACGCGCACGCTTTCGCACACGATCTCGACTAACTCCTCCTGCGTCATTGGGATATTAAGCATGATCGTATGGGCCGACTCGTACAGGCGTTTGATATGCTCGCGCAGCCGGAAAACCCGCCCATTGTAGGCGCGTATGCCCTCAAAAACGCCATCGCCGTATAAAAGGCCATGGTCGAACACCGACACCACCGCTTTATCGTGGTCCACAAATTCGCCGTTTAAGTAGATTTTCACCGAATGCCTCCTGACAAGGTCTTCTTACGCGTTGTATCTTCCACAATCATCCCATCGCGCAGCGTGATGCACCGCGATGCAAGTTCAGCCAGCGCAGTCTGGTGCGTCACCAGCACCAAGCCCATGCGCCGCTTTGAATGAAGCCCAAAGAGCAGATCAACCACTTCTGACCCTGTCTTTGAATCCAAATTGCCCGTCGGCTCATCGCAGAGCAAAAGCTGCGGCTCGTTAATAAGCGCGCGCGCGATGGCCGCCCGCTGCAGCTCGCCGCCAGACAAAGCGTTCGGTTTATGCGTTACCCGCGCAGCAAGGCCTACCTGCTTGAGGCAACTTTCCGCGCGATCGCGCAAAGCCGCGTCCATGCGGCCGCCGCGCACCAAGACCGGCAGCATTACATTCTCGAGCGTCGTGAGCTCAGGCAGCAAGTGATAAAACTGGAACACGATCCCAATCGCTTGATTGCGAAAACGCGCGAGTTCCGCGTCGCCCATATCCGAGAGCGATCGGTCCTGCCAAGTGACTGATCCTGATGTGGGGCTGTCCAGCCCCGCCAGCAAATGCAGCAGCGTGGACTTTCCCGCGCCCGACGGCCCGACGATAGAAATCAACGCGCCCGGCTCAACGCGCAACGAAACACCCTTGAGCACTTCAAGAATGCTTTCACCGCTGCGGTACGTCTTGCGTACGTCTTTAGCTTCAAGCGCGTCACTCATAGCGCAGCGCGTCCACGGGCGAGAGCTTTGACGCCTGCCGAGCCGGATAAATCGTCGATAGAAGCGAAATCAGCAGCGCTGCCGAAATCGTGCGCAGCCAGTCGCCGCCCTCAACACGCACCGGCAGATAATCCAGGTAATACACATTGCCGGGCAAGCGAATAAACTTGTACGTATCCAGCGACCAGACGATCAGCCAGGCAAGCGACGCGCCGATGGCGGTGCCTAAAACGCCGATCAGCAACCCCTCCCAAGTAAAGAGCACCCAAATCGAACGGTTAGTCGCGCCAATCGATTTTAAGATGCCGATGTCGCGGATCTTTTCGGTCACCATCATGACTAAAGTGGAGATGATATTCGCCGATGCGACCAGTACGATCAGCGTCAGCAAAATGAATGTGCCCAGCTTCTCCAATTTAAGCGCTTCAAAGAGCGCAGGGTTGAGCTCCATCCAAATGCGGGCGTTATAATTCTCGCCAAGAAGCTGCTGCGCCGTATCGCGCACCGCAGGCGCGCGGTCTAGGTTGTCGAGTTTAAGACCGATGCCGCTCACAACCCCTTCCAATTGAAAGAGCTGCTGCGCGCGCGCGATCGTCACCGCCACCATCGCGGCGTCAAACTCGTACATTCCCGAGCGAAAAACACCGGCTACGGTCAGGTCATGGCTCATACCGTCGGCCGGACTGATCAGGCGAATCTTATCGCCAGGCCACGTGTTGACGATACCGGCCAACTCCGTGCCAATGGCCACTTCATCGTCATTCGCGGGCAGGTGGCCGATGACCACGTACTCGGCAAGACGGCTGACCTTCCGGTCGCGTTCGATATCCACGCCCCGCACCATCACGCCGAAAGCGCGGTTAGGCTGGCGCAAAATCGCTTGGCCGGCCACAAAAGGCGCCGCTCCGATCACATGCTCAAGCTTTTGCAGGTCTTGAATGACCGTTTCCGGTTCTTGGATCCCTGCCTCCGCCTGCACGATCACGTGCGCGTTGATGCCGACGAATTTATCTTTCAGCCCTTCATGCAAGCCGCTCATCACGGCTAGAGCAACCAGCAGCACCGCCACGCCAATGGCAACGCCGCCGATCGAAAGCGCCGCGATGATCGAAATGAATCGCTCGCGCCGTTTGGCGAATAAGTACCGAACGCCTAACCAGAATTCGTATCTCATTGACTGCTTTTACCGAAAAGTGAATCTCCGCGGCCTAAAGGCCGCGGCTTCTATTCTGCTGTGGCATAATGTCCGCGTTCTCTTTGATGTACCGTTTCACAGCCGCAAAGCTCCTTGCTCCTACCGTCTCGGCAAAGTAGCCG
>Ga0247727_10003894_pt1 | contig 32473 bp, 34 predicted proteins | sample WisWelCaveWW1625_FD_202498 | JGI IMG/M metagenome (GOLD analysis project Ga0247727, IMG submission 202498) | Biofilm microbial communities from Wishing Well Cave, Virginia, United States - WW16-25 | ecosystem: Environmental > Aquatic > Deep subsurface > Groundwater > Cave microbial mat | place...
GGCTGTGCGCGATGCCACGCTCAATGCAACCGGAATTCTTCGCAAACTCAACCTTGACGCCCCACCGACAAACCGGGATTGTCATCGCAAATTATCGACTGTTGCAGTTCAATTTTGAAACCGCCCATTATGGGCTGCAAGGTTCGATTTCAAAATCCCTACGAGATCGACTGGCAGTACGTCCAGCAGAAATTGGCGGAAAAGCTCAATCGCCGACCGCACTCAACTCGAAAGCTGGAACCCGCGGATATCGCCATAAGGCATAGGGTTCATCCATTTGATCCATCGCTATCGACTTACAGCTTTACCTTTAAAATACCGGAGTACGAGCGCGAGATTACCGGATTGGTGAGCCCGTGCGGCTCCGTTGAAATCCTCTGGTAACTGTCGATTGAAGCAGAGGCACACCGTCGCCGCGAATCCAAGCTCTGTCGGGTCATCGCTCCCGCGACCCAACCTACGCCCCCTCAAATCACCCCAACCCCCATCTTGGCCATCAGCGGCACCCGCTCGCCCGACTTGAGCGCCTTCTCCGGGTTGGACGCATTCCCCTCCAGCCCGCGCTTCTTCACGCCCTGCACGATGGCGGCGAGGCGGAAGAAGGAGAACGCCAGGCAGAACTTCCAGATCGGAATGCCGGAGATGCCCACGCGCTCGCAATACCTGGCGACATACTCCTCCTCGGTCGGAATGCCGAGCGCGTTGCGGTCGACACTGCCGAGCCCGCGCATGGTCTCGTGGTTGGGAAAGCGCCACTGCATGCACTGGTAGGCGAGATCCGAGAACGGGTGGCCGAGCGTGGAGAGCTCCCAGTCGATGACGGCCAGCAGCCGCGAGGCGTCGTTGGCGAAGATCATGTTGTCGAGCCGATAGTCGCCGTGCACCAGCGAGACGCGGCCGTCGTCGGGCGGCTCGTTGCTCTCCAGCCACGCGATCAGCGTCTCCATGTCCTCGATGCGCTCGGTCTCGGACGCCCGGTACTGCTTGGTCCAGCGGTCGCGCTGGCGGGCGAAGTAGCTGCCGGCCTTGCCGAAGTCGGCGAGGCCGACCTTGGCCGGGTCGACCAGGTGCAGCGCGGCCAGCGCCCGGTTCTCCTCGTCGTACACCTTGGTGCGCTGAGCCTTCTCCAGCTCCGGCAGCGCCGGGTCCCAGAAGACCGTGCCGTCCACGAACTCCATGACGAAGAACGCCGTGCCGAGCACGCCGTCGTCCTCGCACAGGTGCAGCATGCGCGGCACGGGGACATCGGTATGCTCCAGCCCCTTCATGACGCGGTACTCGCGGTCGACCGCGTGCGCGCTCTTCAGCAGCTGCCCCGGCGGCTTCTTGCGCAGCACGTAGCGGCCGCTGGGCGAGGTCAGCAGGAACGTCGGGTTGGACTGTCCGGTGGGAGTCTTCTCCGCCGTGATCGGTCCCTTGAACCCCGGCAGCCGCGCCTCGAGGTAGGTCGCGAGCGCGGCCAAATCGATCTGGGCTGCCTGGTGCGCGAAGGATGTCATGCGCGCTCCTCCTGCGAGACCGCGCTGCGTGCGCCGCCCGGATTCCCCTCCCCTTGACGGGGAGGGGTTAGGGGTGGGGTGACAACACAATAACCGGACGTGAGGTTGGGCGAGAGCAACATTGGCGCGCATCTCCGACCGATACCCCCACCCCCGACCCCTCCCCGCAAGGGGGAGGGGAGCGCTGGGGCGCGCATCCTCGACACCTACGTCTTCTGGTTCGTATAGCGCTTGAGCTCGGCGCGGGCGACCTGGCGGCGGTGCACGGCGTCGGGGCCGTCGGCGAGCCTGAGCGTGCGCAGATGCGTCCACATGTGCGCCAGCGGCGTGTCCTGGGTGATGCCCATGGCGCCGTGCATCTGCACGGCCTCGTCGGTGATCTCGAGCGCGATGCGCGGCGCGATCACCTTGATCTGCGAGATCCAGGGCGAGGCGTCGCGCTGGCCAACCGTGTCCATCATGTAGGCGGCCTTCAGGCACAGCAGGCGCGCCATCTCGATCTTCATGCGCGATTCGGCGATGATGTCGTAGTTGGCGCCGAGCTGCGCCAGCGGCTTGCCGAACGCCTCGCGCGACAGCGAGCGCCGGCACAACATTTCCAGCGCCCGCTCCGACTGGCCGATGGCGCGCATGCAGTGATGGATGCGGCCCGGCCCCAGCCGGCCCTGCGATACCTCGAAGCCGCGGCCGCGGCCGAGGATCAGGTTCTCCTTGGGCACGCGCACGTTGGTGAAGCGGATGTGCATGTGGCCGTGCGGGGCGTCGTCATCGCCGTACACCTGCATGGGGCGCAGGATGTCGACGCCCTTGGTGCCGGCCGGAACGAAGATCTGCGAATGCTTCCTGTGCTTGTCGGCGGTGGGATCGGAGCAGACCATGACGATGTAGATCTTGCAGCGCGGATCTCCGGCGCCGGAGGCGAACCATTTCTCGCCGTTGAGCACCCACTCGTCGCCCTCGAGCTTGGCCTCCATGGCGAGGTTGGTGGCATCCGACGAGGCGACGCCCGGCTCGGTCATGATGTAGGCCGAGCGGATTTTTCCATCCAGCAGCGGCTTCAGCCATTTCTCCTTCTGCTCCGGCGAGCCGTAGCGCTCGATCACCTCCATGTTGCCGGTGTCGGGGGCGGCGCAGTTGAAGGTCTCGGGCGCCAGCCGCGACCAACCCATCTCCTCGGCCAGATAGGCGTATTCGACCGTGGTGAGGCCGTAGCCCTTGTCGGAGCCGGTGAGCCAGAAATTCCACAGCCCCTGCTCGCGCGCCTTGATCTTCAGGCCCTCACGGATTTCCTCCTGGCGCTTGGTGTAGGTCCAGCGGTTGCCGCCCTTGCCGACCTCGGCCTCGTATTCCTCCTCCAGCGGCATGATTTCCTCGCGCACCATGGTGCGCACTTTTTCCACCAGCGGCTTCACTTTGGCCGTCATGCCGAGATCCATGGGTGTCCTCCATCTGCGCTCGTTCCCGTTGCCGCGATTGAAGCATGCCCGTGCGCCCGAGAGAAGGCGGTCGCGCGCAGCGAGCCCCGGCACATCTGCCGCAGGGCCGCGAGATGGCGGCGCTTGATGCCCCATCGGCCTTGCGATACCAAGGCTGCGGCGCATCAACATCGGGGGCCTCGATGGCTATCGACCCTGCCGGCGGTCATTCCGCCATGGATTACCCTGAGCATATCCGCACCTACTCGGGTTTCATCCGCGCGACCATCATCACGATCGTCCTCGTCGCGCTGCTCCTGCTCTTCATGTTGTTCTTCCTGGTGCCCTGAGCCGGCAGCGCCCCTCACAGTCCAAGATCGGTGGCCGACGCCCGGTCGCCGCAGCGGGAAGCTTCCATGGTCACGATCGCCGTCACGGCTGAACGGGAGGGAGAGCCGCGCGTGGCCGTGTCGCCCGAGACCGTGAAGAAGCTCTCCGCGCTCGGGGCCACGGTCAGGGTGCAGCAGGGCGCCGGCGCCCATTCGCGCTTCTCCGACGAGACCCTGAGGGCGGCGGGCGCCACGATTTCCGCCAATGCCGGCGAGGCTCTGTCCGGCGCGGACATCCTGCTCAAGGTCCGCCGGCCGAGCCCTGAGGAGGCGGCGGCCCTGAAACCCGGCGCCATCGTTGCGGCCATGCTCTCCCCGTTCGATGACCGTCCCGGGCTGCAGGCGCTCGCCGGCACCGGCGCCTCCCTGATGGCGATGGAGTTCATGCCGCGCATCTCCCGCGCGCAGTCCATGGACGTGCTGTCGAGCCAGGCCAACCTCGCCGGCTACAAGGCGGTGGTCGATGCCGCCGCCATGTTCGGCCAGGCCATGCCGATGATGATGACGGCGGCGGGCACGGTGCCGGCGGCCCGCGTGTTCATCATGGGCGTCGGTGTCGCCGGCTTGCAGGCGATCGCCACCGCCCGGCGGCTCGGCGCCATCGTGTCGGCCACCGACGTGCGCCCCGCCACCAAGGAGCAGGTGGCCTCGCTGGGCGCCAAATTCATCGCGGTGGAGGACGAGGAGTTCAAGCAGGCGCAGACGGCCGCCGGCTACGCCAAGCCGATGTCGGCCGAGTATCAGAAGAAGCAGGCCGAGCTGGTGGCAAACCACATCAAGACACAGGACATCGTCATCACCACCGCGCTGATCCCCGGCCGGCCGGCGCCGAAGCTGATCACCACGGCCATGATCGAGAGCATGAAGCCGGGCTCCGTGATCGTCGATCTCGCCGCCGAGCGCGGGGGCAACACCGAGCTGACGCAGCCGGACAAGGTCATCGAGCACAAGGGCGTGTCCATCGCCGGGCCGCTCAATCTCGCGGGCGAGGTGCCGGTCAACGCCTCGAGCCTGTACGCCAAGAACCTGCTCGCCTTCCTCGAGACCATGATCGACAAGAAGGAGAGGGACTTGAAGGTGAACTGGGACGACGAGATCATCAAGGGCACGCTGGTGGCCAAGGACGGCAAGATCGTCCACCCGAGCCTGCAGGGAGCGTGAGATGACAGACGAAGTTCCGGGGCATCGCCCGACCTCTTGCGCCGACAGATTCCCCTCCCCCTTGCGGGGAGGGGCTAGGGGTGGGGGTGTCTTTGATGCTGGTCTTCCACCGCTTCACCCCACCCCCCACCCCTCCCCGTCATCATGCCGGAGGCGTGTCTTCGACACGACGGGAGGGGAGCGCCGTTGGCGCCTGGGGGTCGCGGCGGGGCTCGCAACCAATCTCGCCACGCTGCTCCCCCTCCCTGCCCTCGCCGCCGGGGGCAGCGAAGTCGACCCGTTCGTCTACCAGTTCATGGTGTTCGTGATCGCGATCTTCGTCGGCTACTACGTGGTGTGGGCCGTGACGCCGGCGCTGCACACTCCGCTCATGTCGGTCACCAACGCGATCTCGTCCGTCATCGTGGTCGGCGCGCTGCTGGCGGCCGGCGTGGCGCTGGTCGCCACCGGCTCGGCCTGGGCCAAGGTCTTCGGCTTCCTCGCCCTGGTGATGGCCTCGGTCAACATCTTCGGCGGCTTCCTCGTCACCCAGCGCATGCTCGGCATGTACAAGAAGAAGGAGCCGAAGCGCTGACGCGCTGAGGGATCAGGCCGATGTCACCCAACCTCGTAGCCCTGCTCTACCTCGCATCGGGCGTGCTGTTCATCCTGGCGCTGAGGGGCCTGTCGAGCCCGGTGACGTCGCGGCGCGGCAACCTGTTTGGCATGATCGGCATGACGATCGCCGTGCTGACCACGCTCGGCCAGGTCGGCGCAGCGGACTCGACCCTGACGTGGGTGCTGATCATCGCCGGCCTCGCCATCGGCGGCGGCATCGGCGCCTACATCGCGCGGCGCATTCCGATGACGTCGATGCCGGAGCTGGTGGCGGCCTTTCACTCCCTGGTCGGCATGGCCGCGGTGTTCGTCGCCGCCGGTGCGCTCTATGCCCCGGAGGCCTTCGGCATCGGCACGCCCGGCAACATCGCCGGCGCCAGCCTGCTCGAGATGTCGCTCGGGGTCGCCATCGGCGCCATCACCTTCACCGGCTCGGTGATCGCCTTCGCCAAGCTGTCGGGGCGCATGTCCGGCAAGCCGATCACGCTGCCCGCGCGACATCTGATCAACATCGCGCTGTTCGCGCTGATGGCGTTCCTGATCTGGCAGTTCTGCCAGTCGGGCGGCTCGGCGCTGCTGTTCTGGGCCGTCACTGCGGCGGCGCTGCTGTTCGGCGTGCTCATCATCGTTCCGATCGGCGGCGCCGACATGCCGGTCGTCATCTCCATGCTCAACTCCTACTCGGGCTGGGCGGCCGCCGGCATCGGTTTCACGCTCGGCAACATCGCGCTGATCGTCACCGGCGCGCTGGTCGGCTCCTCCGGCGCCATCCTGTCCTACATCATGTGCAAGGGCATGAACCGCTCGTTCGTGTCGGTGATCCTCGGCGGCTTCGGCGGCGAGACGGCGGGCCCGGCGGCGGGCGCCGAGCAGCGCCCCGTGAAGCTCGGCTCGGCCGAGGACGCAGCCTTCCTGATGAAGAATTCCGGCAAGGTCATCATCGTGCCGGGCTACGGCATGGCGGTGGCGCAGGCCCAGCACGCCCTGCGCGAGATGGCCGACCAGCTCAAGAAGGCGGGCGTCGAGGTCAAGTATGCCATCCATCCCGTGGCGGGCCGCATGCCGGGGCACATGAACGTGCTGCTGGCGGAGGCCAACGTGCCCTACGACGAGGTGTTCGAGCTGGAGGACATCAACAACGAGTTCTCCCAGGCCGACATCGCCTACGTGATCGGCGCCAACGACGTCACCAACCCGGCGGCCGAGGACGACAAGTCCTCGCCCATCTACGGCATGCCGGTGCTGCAGGTGTGGAAGGCCGGCACGGTGATGTTCAACAAGCGCTCACTCGCGTCCGGCTACGCCGGCATCGACAACCCGCTGTTCTACCGCGACAACACCATGATGCTGCTCGGCGACGCCAAGAAAATGACCGAGGAGATCGGCAAGGCCATGGGGCACTAGGCACGAGCCTTCATTCCCGCGAGCGACAGCGTCAGCGGGAATGATAGGCGAGACTAGCCGACACCGGCGCAGGTCTCGTCCAACTCGCCGGCGGCCTCATGCTTTCCACGCCCCGCCGTGCCTCGGTCCAAGTAATATTGGTTGCCGAGAAGCTAACCCCAAAGCAACAATTTTAGTAAAATTTGAATACATCTTAGATAAAACTGAGTATAAAAATCTATCTACTACAAATCATCTTTCATCCATTCGAAAGAATTGCAGACTAAACCTCCTGTCAGAGAATAATCTGTACAGGGGAGTCAAGTCATGCCTGCGTTTTCTGGGCAGCCCGCTGCGGCGGGGACACACTGCGGCGCACCGAGCCCGGCCAAGACCGGTGGTCTACTCCGGCGCTTTCATCGCGACCGCTCCGGCTCGATCGCCATGATGTTCGGCCTGGTCATCATCCCGCTCACGGCGGTCGTCGGCCTGGCGGTCGATTTTGGCCGCGGCTACGCCGTCCGATCGCAAACGCAATCGGCACTGGACGCGGCAGCCCTGGCGGCCGGGCGCGTCGCCCAGGTCGAGACGAGCGACATGATCAACAAGGCGTCTGCGGCGGCAACCGCCTACTTCAACCAGACCAAGTCGAAGGACGTGGTCGCAAGCACGCTGGAGTTCTCGCCGAACTCCGCGCAGACCGCGTTCACGGTGACCGCGACATCATGGGTCAAAACGCCCTTCCTCGGCGTGCTCAACTCCCTGTTTCATCAGCCGTCCATGGCAGGCGCACCGGCCGGCTGCCAGGGCAATCTCTACGGCTGCGTGAAGATGATCACCACCGCCACGGCTGAGCTCAAGGCCGGCGGCGACGGCGGCAGCAACATTGAGGTGGCCCTGATGATCGACGTCACGGGCTCGATGTGCTCGCCTTGCTCGAAGATCACCGACGCCAAGGCAGCTGCCAAGGATCTCATTGACATCGTCATCTGGGCTGACCAGAGCCAGTACACGTCGAAGATCGCGTTGGCGCCGTTTGCCGAGGCAGTGAATGTCGGCGCTACACTTGCACCTGTGGTTCGGGGAGTTGTGGTCACAAACACGAATAGCACTCCGCAGGTACTCAACATGAGCAGCACGTCGAGCCAGCCCACCAGCAAGTGGATCAGGTTCAAGAAGGCGAGCGGCAGCGGCAACAATACCTGGCAGATCTCGACCAAGTGCGTGACTGAGCGCATCGGCGCCGAGAAATATACAGATGCATCCCCCCTGACGGCATTTGTCGGCAAGGCTTACTTCGGCAGCGGTAATGCCGACCAGAGCTGCCCAGTCGCAAACCATACGGATCCAGACGTCAACAAGATCAGGCCCTTGACGAACGACAAGACCCTTCTCAAGTCGCTCGTCGACAAGCTCGAAACCGCGGGTTCGACCGCTGGCCATCTCGGCACTGCGTGGGCTTGGTATCTGCTGTCGCCCAACTGGAACACGGTGCTGCAAACAGTCGACGCGTCGGCGGTTGCGGGACCCTATAGCGATCTGACGACCCTCAACTCCAAGGGCGCGCCGAAGCTGCGCAAGATCGCCGTGCTAATGACCGACGGCGACTACAACATCAACTACTGCAAGGGCGCCGAAGCCAAAGACTCGGATCAGAGCCCCGACATCAACTGCAACTCGGAGAACGGCAAGGCCCTGGCTCAGGCCACCAGCCTTTGCACGGCCCTGAAGAATCCGCTGGGCACGGGCAATGCGGCCAAGATCGAAGTGTTCACGGTCGGCTTCCAGGTGAGCGCCGCGTCGAAGACCTTCCTGACGAACTGCGCCACGGACGCAAGCCACTTCTATGACGCCACGACCGGTGATGCGTTGAAGGCGGCGTTCCGCGACATCGCCTTGAAGATATCGACGCTGCGGCTGACCAACTGAGCACGCCCAAAGCAGCTGGGCCGGTGGGCGCCGAGTTTCGGCGCCCATCTTTTTTGGTCGGCGCCTTGGCGTCGAAGCGCGAATGCACTAAGCCTGTGCCCATGCACGGCGACAGTCTTGGTCGATCCTTGCGACCATCGAGAGCGGCTGCGGTGGCCTGATGCTGGGCTCTCCGCGATCGCCGCGGGAGTCATCGTTGACTGGTTTTTCTCCCGAACGCGCGCTGCGCACATTGCGCGATCTTTCCACGACGACGCGCTCCGCGCTGTCCAAGCGTGCTCTCGGTGCCCGCGTGCTCTCCGTCATTTCGCGACGGCCAGGCAAGCCCGACGTGGAGGACGAGATCTCGATTGCGCTCTTGGTCTATTTTCTCGTTCTGTTCGGGCTGTTGTTGTGCGTGCATCTGCTGCAACCCGAGCGTGAGCAATCGACGGGCTCATCGAGATCGCCGACCCACCAGCAGGAGCACACGAAGAAGTAACCCGTACTGCCGGGATCGACGAGCAGCTCCGCACCTTGCCTGCAGGAATGCCCCGGGGTAGAGGCCCGCTGCGGATCTGATGATTCGGATGGGGGAGCCGCGCGGCACTCGGTCAGCGCTTGCCTTCTCATGCTGGCATCGACGGGCGCGCATGCGGCGGGAGGCCCCTATGCCGTCGATGACGTTGCGATCGGCATGCCTGGCGAATGTCAGGTCGAGTCCTGGGTGTCATTTGCACGCAATCGCGACTTCATCGGCACCACGCAGCCCGCATGCGTCCTCAAATTCGGGAGCACGCCGGTCGAGATCACCACGGCATTGGCGGGCGTCCGCGGCGATGACGTCTGGGCGGCGGTCACCGGACTACAGGCCAAGGTGATCCTCATCCCGGTCGAACCCAGGAATATCGGCATGGCCCTGTCCGTGGGAATGCTCGTCGACGCCACGCACGGTGAAAGGCTCACATACGTCAACCTTCCCGTCACCATCAAGTTGCACGACAACTTTCGGGTGAACGTGAATGGTGGCGCACTGTGGGCCGAGGACGTCCATTTCACCTGGGGTGCCGGTTTCGAGTGGGAGTTCAGACAACGCTGGACCCTGCTTGCCGAAGTATTCGGGCAATCGGGGCACGCGAGCGACGCGCGCATCCAGGGCGGTTTGCGCTACACCCCTGTCAAGTCCATCGATGTCGACGTGATCTACGGCCACAACATCGCCGGGGAGAACGCGCACTGGATCACAGCGGGCCTGACGGCGAGATTCTGAGCAGGTCTGCTCGAACAGGTGCAGGCGTCAGCTCTCTTCTCCAAATCCAGATTCGACCAGGGCGACGAGCGCCTCGATGGCTTCGGGCCCTTCCGGCCCTTCCGCCTCGAGCGTGATCACCGACCCCGGGCCGGCCGCCAGCATCATGAGGCCCATGATCGACGTGCCCTCCACCGCGTGGCCGTCGCGTATGACGCGCACGGTCGCATCGAACGCTTCCAAGCATTTGACGAATTTGGCGGATGCCCGGGCGTGAAGCCCCTTGCGGTTGCGGATCGTCACCTCGGCGCGGGGCTTCTCGACCTTCGACACAACGGGTGGCTCGCTGTGGACTAGAGCAGGATCGCTTCGGATTGCATCACGCCAGTCCCACATTACACGTATCGGCCGAAGCGTGAATCCTGCTCTGTTCCATTGTGTAGAGCGAGATTCACGTTTCAGGCGGAAGCGAAGCGCTTCCACCTGAAACGATCTCGCTCTAGGGCTCGCCCGACAAGACTTGGCTGGCGACGCTGATGTACTTCCTGCCCGCCTCCTTGGCGGCATTCACGGCCTGCGCCAGCGTGGCCTCGCCCCGCACGCTCGCCAGCTTGATCAGCATGGGCAGGTTGATGCCGGCCAGCACCTCGGCGCCGGTCTCCGCCATGACCGAGATCGCCAGATTGGACGGCGTGCCCCCGAACATGTCGGTGAGGACGATGACGCCGTCGCCGGTGTCGACCCTGCGCACGGTGTCGATCAGCTCCATGCGCCGTGCCTCGACATCGTCCTCGGGGCCGATGGAGAGCGACTCGAGGCGCTCCTGACGCCCGACGACATGCTCCAGTGCAGCCCTGAACTCCCTGGCAAGGCCGCCATGGGCGACAATGACCACGCCGATCATGTTGTGATGCGCATCCTGTTTCGGGAACGCTTCCCAGCGGTTGCCCACTGGCGGCAGCAGCAGCAGCCCGCCCAAGGCGGCGCATGATGATTGAGGCTGGCCACCAGATGCAAGCGGAAAGAGGTGGCTATCCGGTGCCGATCAGGCGTTGTTTGGCGCGGGCCAGAGCGATGGCAAGCTTGATCGGGGCCGACGCTTCCCAGGCGCAGAGGCGCAGCAGCGGCAATTGGACGCCCAGCAGCTGCGTCGTCGTGTCGTCCTCCGGCAGGCGTTCCACGTCCTTCCCGGCCACCAAGTCCACGACCAGCGCCAGCTCCGCCTCCGCCAGGGACTTGACGTCGACGATACCGACGCCGCGCACTTCTATTTTGCCGCGTATGGTGTCCGGCGCCTTGGCCACCAGGCGCGCACCATGGCGCGTCAGCCACACCTGATCGTCGGCAACCAGGATCGGAGCCTCCAGGGCCGCGGGGCCACGCCGCGCCAGGAACAGGAAGCGCAGGGCGAGGTCGGATTTGCCGCTGCCCGAAGGCCCCCGCAGCAATCCCGCGGTGCGCCCGAGGGCGACGCAGGTGCCGTGCACGAGCTCAGGTGCGCCTGGCAAGCAGCTGGGCTCCCTTCGCTGTCGCCGCGTCGGCTGCCGGCAGCTCGACGGTGAAGCGGGCGCCGGCGACGCCGGGGCCGCGCCGGCTCTTGAGCGCTGCCGCATCGTCCAACCCGTTCGCCGAGCCGCCGGGCCCCACCGTGCGGTTGCTCGCCCAGATGCGGCCGCCGTAGGCGTTGACGATCTCGCGCGAGATGCTCAAGCCGAGCCCCGAGTTCTTGCCGACGGTGCGGTCGGTCTGCGGCCGGTCGGAATAGAAGCGGTCGAAGATCTCCCCGAGCTTGTCGTCGGGCATGCCCGGGCCCTCGTCGTCGATGGTGATCTCGATATTCACCCCTGCCCGGCGGGCGCTGATCGTCACGACCCCGTTCTCCGGCGAGAACGAGATGGCGTTGTCCAGCAGGTTGGTGATGACGCGGCCGAGGCGGGCATCGTGCCCCTGCACCACGTAGGCGGTGGGATTGCCCGGCACCTCGACGATGTCGAGCACGATGCGTCGGGAGTTGTTGCTCAGGACGTCGCGAAAGATGTCGACGACGCCGTGCAGCACCTGTTGCAGGTCCACCGGCTCGTGCGCCTGCAGCGCCAGCTCGGCGTCGAGGCGCGAGACGCTGGCGACATCGGTAATCAGCTTGTTCAGCCGCTTCAATTCCTCCTGGATCTGCCGCACCAGCTCTTTTTGCTGTTCGGGCGTCTTCGCGTAGGCCATCGCCTCGGCCGTCGAGCGCGCGGCGGTGAGGGGGTTTTTGAGCTCGTGGGCCACATCCTGGGCAAAGCGCTCGCTGGCTTCGATGCGGCGGTAGAGGGATTCGGTCATGCCGCGGAATGCGGTCGCCATCTGGCCGACCTCGTCGGTGCGCCGGTCGAGCACGGGCAACTCGTGCCGCGCATTGATGGTGCGGCTGACGTTCTCGGCGGCTTCCGAGAGCCGGCGCATCGGACCGGCGATGGTGCGCGCGAGCAGGAACGAGGCGAGCAGGGTGGCGCCGATTGCGATCAGCGCCAGCAGCAAGATGACGTTGCGCTCCTCCGACAGGATCTCGTCGATCTCGCCGGGGCGGGTGGAGAGCAGCAGCACGCCCTGCACGGCCCTGCGATACTGGATCGGCACCGCCAGAGAGACGATCTGCTCGCCCTTCTCGTTGACCAGCAGCATCGGCGTCGTCGATCCGCTCAGCGCCATGCGCACCTCGGGGTAGGCCGCACCGTTGCCGCTGCCTATCTCGCGATAGACCGGCAGATCGCTGCGCATGAGCCAGGCGAGAAAGCGCGCCCACGGGCTCTTGACCTTGATGCTGACGGGTTGGCCGCCGGGCGAAGCTGGATCCGTGCGTCCGACCTGCCCGCGCAGCAGGAACTGGGCGGTATCGACGATGAGCGTTCCATCGTGCGCATAGACGCGGGCGCGCGTATCCGTGGGCGGCACCAGGCGCCGCAGGATCGGCGTCACGCGCTCGGGTGGGATCGACAGTTGCAGCGCGGCGAAACCGTCGTCGCGAAACGGGCTGCGCGCGCCTTCGATTTCCGGCAGCCGGTCGGGATCGAGCACGATGCGCCCGGTCTCCACGGACGCGTTGGCGGCAATGGCGGCGGCGATGATCTCGCCCTGTGCGCGCAGGCTCTCGCGCTTCGCATCGATCAGCCAGGCGTGGTACTGGCTCAGGTAGAAGATGCCGCCCAGCAGGATGGCGAGGCCGATCATGTTGGCGAAGATGATGCGGCGCTGCAGGGTCCTGGTGACGAAGCGAATGAGCGGTCCGGTGGTCAGCAGCTCGTAGAGCCGCAGCCGCCGCGCCAGCGCGCCGAGGCCGGCGAGGGCCCTGCGACCATAGCCGCCGACGCGGCGGGCATGGGCGTTGAGTGTGCGCGTACGGCCGCCAAGGCCGGAGAGGCCGCGTTTCAGCGTCTCCCAGGCGCCGGCGCCAAGTCGCGAGCCGCCCGTCTCGACAGCCATCGCTTTTTTCCTCGGCCTACGCTTCCTTGAAGCGGTAGCCGACGCCATAAAGCGTCTCGATCACGTCGAAATTGTCGTCGGCCTGCTTGAACTTCTTGCGCAGCCGCTTGATGTGGCTGTCGATGGTGCGATCGTCGACGTAGACCTGGTCGTCGTAGGCGGCGTCCATCAGCGCATCGCGCGTCTTCACCACGCCTGGCCGGGTGGCCAGCGCCTGCAGGATCAGGAACTCGGTCACCGTCAGCATCACCGCATGGCCATCCCAGTGGCAGGTGTGGCGCTCGGGATCGAGCTTCAGCTTGCCGCGTTCCAGCACGCGCGCGGCCTCGGCGGCCGGGGTCGTGCCGTCCTTGGGCTGGAAGCGCCGCAGCACCGCCTTGACGCGCTCCACCACCAGGCGCTGCGAGAAGGGTTTGGCGATGTAGTCGTCGGCGCCCATCTTGAGGCCGAACAGCTCGTCGATCTCCTCGTCCTTGGAGGTCAGGAAGATCACCGGCATGTCGGTCACCTGCCGCAGCCGGCGCAGCAGCTCCATGCCGTCCATGCGCGGCATCTTGATATCGAGGATGGCCAGGTCGGCGGGCTCCTCGCCCAGCGCCTCCAGCGCGGCGGCACCATCACTGTACGTACGTACTTTGTACCCTTCCGCTTCCAGCGCCATGCCGAGCGAGGTCAGGATGTTGCGCTCGTCATCCACCAGAACGATCGTGCTTTTCTCTTTCATAACCTTGGCGTCCTAAACCGTGGCCGCGAAGCTGCCGCTCTATGGCTCCGCCGTGCACAAATTGTGGCAAGTCTGTCGGGCTTGGGGTTTATTGTTACCCGAATGTTCCAACCCCGCCAACATCAGGGGGCCAAATCAGGGGGCTTGCATGCCGGCTGACGAGATCACTCCCGCCGCCCAGCCCGAAGCGCCGGCTCCGGCGGCGCGCCGGCTCATCCGCACCGCGCTCAAGGGATCGTTGGCCACCCTCGACCGCGACAGCGGCCATCCATACGCGTCTCTCATCCTGGTAGCAACCGAGCCGGACGGCGCGCCCGTATTCCTGATCTCCCGGCTGGCCCGGCATACGCGCAATCTCGAGCGGGATCCGCGCGCTGGCCTGCTGCTCGACGGCACCGGCGGGCTCGGCGACCCGATGACGGGCGGCCGGCTCACGCTGACGGGCATGGCCCGCCCGAGCGGCAGCCCAACCGCCCTGCGCCGCTTCCTGGCCCGCCATCCTTCCGCCGGCGGGTATGCCGGCTTCCCGGATTTTTCTGTGCATGCGCTCGAGGTGGCTGGCGGGCACTACATCGGCGGCTTCGGCAGGATCGTCGATCTCGAGCCCGGCTCGCTCCTGACCGACACGGCGCAGGCGCACGGATTGATAGAAGCCGAGGCCGATATCCTTGCCCACATGAACAGCGACCATGCCGATGCGATTACACTTTATGCAACTGAGCTCGCGCATTGTGCGCCGGGCACCTGGCGCATGTCCGGGATAGACCCGGATGGCGCCGATTTGCTGCATTGCACAAACGCGGCTCGGATCGATTTCCCGAGCCGTGTGGGCACGTCGAAGATGGCCCGCGAAGTGCTGGTGGCGTTGGCGCAGCAAGCCAGAGCCCTGCAGCAAAGCCGCCTGCGCATCTGAAACACGATGTTACTGCGCCGGCCCGCCATGTTGCCCCGATCAGGGCACACAGATCTTGGCCGCGCGCCGGTTGCATGGGCTAGACTGCATTAACGCTCGCCGGTGATGCGGCGATTGCGCAAGTTGCGCGTTGGCGCTGCGCTTGCATAAACCCTTTGCCCGGGGCGAGGGGGAGAGCGGCGGTTCGCGGTGCGGTGCGCTCCGCCCCTGCCACGGGCGTTGGCGGGGATATGCGCTGGACGGGCCATTGCGCCGTACAGCGTCGTGGATGCGATACAGAGGCAGCGGCAGGCATGACGATTGAAATGTTTCCACTCGGCGCTGCGGCGAAGGTGCGCCACAACACGGGCGATGCCGAGCTGATCGAGCTGGCCATCGCCAGCGGCGAGGCGCGGTTCGCTTCCAGTGGCGCCCTGTGCGTGGAAACCGGCGTGCACACCGGCCGCTCCGTGCAGGACAAATTCACCGTCCGCGACGCGACCACCGAGAAGGCCGTGTGGTGGGACAACAACAAGCCGATGTCGCCCGAGCACTTCGATCTGCTGCTGGCCGACTTCCGCGCCTACGCCAAGTCGCGCGAGCTGTTCGTGCAGGACCTGTTCGCCGGCGCCGACCCCGCGCACAGGCTGAGTGCGCGCATATTCATGGAGTACGCCTGGCACGCGGTCTTCATCCGCAACCTGCTGCGCAAGCCCCAGCCGAGCGAGATGGCCGGCTTCAAGCCGCAATTCACCGTCGTCAACCTGCCGAGCTTCCGTGCCGACCCGAAACGCTACGGCGTCCGTTCTGAGACGGTGATCGCCTGCAACTTCGCCAAACGGCTCGTGCTGATCGGCGGCACGTCCTATGCGGGCGAGACCAAGAAGTCGGTCTTCACCTACCTGAACTACGCCATGCCCGAGAACGACGTGATGCCGATGCATTGCTCGGCCAACGTTGGCCCAAAGGGAGATTCGGCGGTCTTCTTCGGCCTCTCCGGCACCGGCAAGACGACGCTCTCCGCCGATCCCAAGCGCATCCTGCTGGGCGACGACGAGCACGGCTGGTCGGCGGACGGCATCTTCAATTTCGAGGGCGGCTGCTACGCCAAGACCATCCGCCTGTCCAAGGAGGCCGAGCCCGAGATCTGGGACGCCTCCAACCGCTTCGGCACCGTGCTCGAGAACGTGATCCTCGATCCCGTCACGCGCGTGCCCGATTTCGACGACGGCCGGCTCACCGAGAACACCCGCTCGGCCTATCCGCTGGCGTTCATCTCCAATGCGAGCCCGACCAGCGTCGCCGGCCATCCCAAGAACATCGTCATGCTGACCGCCGACGCCTTCGGCATCCTGCCGCCGATCGCCAAGCTGTCGCCCAGCCAGGCCATGTACCACTTCCTGTCCGGCTACACGGCCAAGGTTGCCGGCACCGAGAAGGGCCTCGGCAAGGAGCCGCAGGCGACCTTCTCCACCTGCTTCGGCGCCCCGTTCATGCCGCGCCATCCCAGCGCCTACGGCAACATGCTGCGCGAGCTGATCGCGACGCACGACGTCGACTGCTGGCTGGTCAATACGGGCTGGACCGGCGGCAAGTACGGCACCGGCCGGCGCATGCCGATCAAGGCGACGCGCGCGCTGCTGGATGCGGCGCTGTCGGGCGCACTCAAGCACCAGCCGATGCGCACCGATCCGCTGTTCGGCTTCCAGGTGCCGACCTCGCTGCCCGGCGTCGAGCCCGGCATTCTCAATCCGCGCGACACCTGGGCCGACAAGGCCGCCTACGACACGCAGGCACGCGCGCTGGTCGACATGTTCAACAAGAACTTCGCCAAGTTCGAGGTGCACGTCGACGCCGACGTGCGGGCGGCGGCGCCGGCGCTCAGGCAGGCGGCCGAGTAGGCCTGCACAAGTCCCCCGGGAGTTCGGCAGATAACCGGCTCGCTGTTGGCCTTCCTGCTGATCTCGGCCGTCGTCATCGTCACGCCCGGGCCGGATACGGCATTGACGGTTCGCAACACGCTTCTGCGCGGCCGGCGCGCGGGCATTGCCACCGCGTTTGGCGTGTCGACCGGCCAGATGATCTGGGCGCTGGCGACCAGCATCGGTATCGTCGCCGTCCTGCTCGCGTCCGAGGTCGTGTTCAACGTCGTGAGGCTCATCGGCGCCGCCTATCTGGTCTGGCTCGGCGTCCAAACGCTCTATGGGGCTTTCGCGCGCAACGATGGGCCGACCCCCGGCACTGCCAACGCCGCTGGCGATCGACGGCGGCCGGCGCTCGCCGCCTTCCGCCAGGGTCTCATCAGCGATCTCTCGAACCCGAAGATGGCGGCGTTCTTCGCCAGCGTCCTGCCGCAGTTTGCGCCCGAGGGCCAGGGCATGCTGTCGACGCTGCTTCTGCTGGGTTTCGTCTTCGCCGCGATGACATGCACATGGCTTTCGCTCTACGCCATAGTGATCGCCTCGGCAGGGGATGCCTTCCGGCGCTCCAAGGCGCGGCGCGTGCTCGAAGCCGCGATGGGTGCCGCGCTCATCGGCTTCGGCGCTCGCGTTGCCTACGAGCAGCGCTAGCCGAGGACATTGGCTTCGATATATTTGATGTGTATTGTATTACACATGTTCTAGTGCTAAGGTGATTGCCTGGAGCCAATCATGGCCGGCCGCCCGATTGTCGAGCGCGACAGCAGAAAGATAATCCGGCGCCTCGAATCCGAGGGTTGGGTGCTGGTCAAGACGAGCGGTAGCCACCACAAGTTCAGGCATTCCGACCACAAACATCACATCGTGGTGGCCCATCCGGTGAAGGACATGCCGACGGGGACGGCACGGGCAATCGCCAAGGCTGCGGGTTGGCTGAAGTAGGACGGCACATGCGCAACTACATTGCTCTTGTCTCGAAGGACCCAGGCAGCGTCTGGGGCGTGCACTTCCCCGATCTGCCGGGTTGCACCTCCGCGGCTGATACGATGGAGGCGGCCGTCGACAATGCGGGCAGGGCGCTGCGGCTTTGGGCCGAGGACGAGGCGGACCTGCCGGATGCAAGCACGCTCGATCAGCTGCGAAAGCAGGCCGACGTGCGGGAAGACCTCGCCGCCGGCGCTATCGTGGTCTACGTCCCCCTGATCATCGCCCAGCGCAAGCAGCGCTACAACGTGATGCTCGATCCGGCCCTGGTGCAAGGCATCGATCGGGCCGCTCGGACAGCAGGTGTGAGCCGGTCGGATTTCATTTCCCACGCCGCCTCGCGGAGCCTGGAAGAGGCAACAGGGGCGGTCGTCATGAACAAATCGGCGGCGCGCAAGAACGATGTCTCGAAGACCTCTGGGCGAAGCAGGAGAGCCCGGCGATCGCGAGCCTGATTTTTTGGGCCCGCTTCCCCTCAGGTCGTGAAATCCGCCGTCGTCAGCAACGCCACAAAGGGGATGCCGGCGGCCTTGAAGCTGTCGGCTGCGCCCTCGAGCCGGTCGACGACCGTGATCACGCGGACGATGACAGCGCCCTCGGCCTTCAGCGCCGCGATGGCCTTCATGGACGAGCCACCCGTGGTGGTCACGTCCTCCACCACGACCACGCGCTTGCCGGCCAGCGTCTCGCCGGGCGCCAGCCCCTCCACCAGCTTCTTGGCGCCGTGCTCCTTGGCCTGCTTGCGCACGAAGAAGGCGCCGATCGGCCGTCCCCTGGCATGGCTTTGCGCCGCGGCCGCCACCGCCAGCGGCACCGCGCCCATCTCCAGTCCGCCGATCAGATCGACCTCGGCGCCCGCCAGCGCGTCGAGAATGAGCGTGGCGATCAGGTGTGCGCCCTCGGGGTGCAGCATGGACGGCTTCATGTTGAAGTAGAAGTTGCTCGACCGCCCCGACACGAGCTTGGTCTCGCCGCCGATCGAGAAAGACCGGACCTTGACGATCTCGATCAGGCGGCTGCGTACGGCAGCGGTGCTGGCCATGGCCCACTCCTCTCGTCGCGCGCCGCCCGTGTCCCCTCTCCCCATTGAAGAGATGGGGAGAGGGAGCAAGGCGGCGCTCGTCCGAGGCTTCTCCCTGACACCGGGGCAATGTCAAGCCGGGAGCCGCATGCTAAGCACAGTTGCTCACAATCGGGACCTACGCTCCATGAACGCCGACCTGAGACAGCGCTTTCCCGGCATGGCCTACATCGACCCGAGCGCGCGCGTGCACGGCAACGTCGAGATCGGCGAGGGCGCGAGCCTGTGGCCCTACACCGTGATCCGCGCCGAAGACCTGCACGTGCGCATCGGCCGCACCACCAACCTGCAGGACCACGTGATGGTGCACGTCGGCTATCACGCGCCGACCATCGTCGGCGACTTCTGCTCGATCACCCACCGCGTGGTGCTGCACGGCTGCACCATCGGCGACCACTGCCTGATCGGCATCGGCGCCACCGTGATGGAGGGCGTGGTGATCGGCGAGAATTCCATCGTCGCCGGCCACAGCTTCGTCGCCGACAACACAGTGATCCCGCCCAACTCGATCGTGATGGGCACGCCGGCCAAGGTGGTGCGCACCACCAACAGCTTCGTCGCCAACAAGCTCAACGCCATGCTCTACTACCGCAATGCCCTGGCGTACGCGAACGGCGAGCACCGCGCCTGGGAAGGGCCCGAGCACGAGCGCCAGATGGCGGCGTGGAAGGCCGAGATCGAACGCGAGTTCGCGGCGAAGTATGGTGTCTGACCCTCCGGCTCAGATACCATGGCTCCACGCCCGCCTTGTCATCCCGGGATTTATTCCCGGGATCCAGCGCGCAGCAAACTCCCAACCGTTTGGAGCGCTGGATGCCGGGGACAAGCCCCGGCATGACGACTCGTGTCGCGCCATCGCTTCGCTCGACACAACCTGCGCGCGGAGCCGAGTTGCCGAACGGCGTTGCGCAGCCCCCCGCACAAGCTTCAGTTCCCCGGCAGCACCAGCACCTTGGGCTCGCTCGGCAGCGTCGGCTGCGACACCACGATCGTGGCCTCGCTCGCCGTCTCGACGGGGAAGTCGTTGCGGATGCGGTCGAGGAAGCGGTTGAGCGTGTAGGGGTTGAAGTAGTGCATGGGCAGGATCAGGCGCGCCCGCAACGCCTTCACCACCTCCACGATGCCGGCCACGTCCATGGTGTAGCTGCCGTCGATCGGCACCATCACCACATCGAGCTGGCCGATGTGGGCGATCTGCTGCTCGGTCAGCGTGTGATGCAGGTGGCCCAGATGGCCGATGCACATGCCGCCGATCTCGAAGATGAAGATGGAGTTGCCGTGCGGGACGTAGCCGCCGCTCCAGTCGCGGATGTTGGTGGCCACGTTGCGCACGCGCACGTCGGCAACGGTGAGGTCGTGCCGGGCGGGCCCGCCGTCGGGGTTCCAGCCGCGCAGCACGTGTTTGATGTCGGGATCGGGGAAGTTCGAGTAGTGCGTGGTGTGTGCCCGGTTCATGGTGGCGACATCGGGCGTCACGGGCGGGCGGATATAGTCGTTGTAGTCGGTGGCGATCTTCACCGCGTCGGCGCTTTCGATCAGCCAGGTCGAGTGGCCGATGAACGTGAGCCGCGCTTCCGAGGGCTTGAGGGCCGCGGGACGGAAATCGGCGGGCTGGATCAGGCGCGGCGCCTGCGACACGGCCAGGCATCGGTCGGCGACGCCTCCTTGCGCCTCGGCCGAGGCCGGCAGAAGAGCCGCCGCGATAGCCAAAAGCGCAACTGGCAGCAGGCGGGCGCAGATCATGCGGTGCTCCTGACCTATCGGTGGTCGCGCCGATGATAGGGCGCCGAGCGGAGGCGCGCCACCGCGGCAATACGCCGTCAGGGCAGGTGGAATAGGATCGGCAGGTATCCCAGGCTCCGCAGCCAGTCGATCAGATCGACCAGGGGGACGGCCAGCAGGAAAAGACAGGCATCGAGGAACGTGCGGCGCACCAGATGCGGCTTGACCAGAAGCTCGTCGGCCTCCCGCCACGCCGACAGGCGAGGCCAGAAGCGCGGCACGCGGGAAGCATAGGCAGGGAATTCCGTCGGGAAGGCAGCCGCCAGGAACGCCTCCTCCCGGCGGACGATCGTATAGAACGTCGCCGCCGACGCGGCAGCCGACAGCAGGGCGATGAGCGCGCTGCCACTCTGGGCGCCGACGCCGGCCGCGCCGATAGTGGTGAAGACATACAGTGGGTTGCGCACGATCGAATAAGGCCCGTCCGTGACCAACTCGCGCTTCTTGTGGCCACCGATGTAGAGCGTGCACCAGGTCCGCCCCACGATGCAGGCGAGGATCAGGGCCAGGCCGACGCTCTCGATCATGGCTTGGAGATGCGGCGCCGGCACGCGCCAGCGCGAATCGGCCACCAGCAGCAGCAGGACCCAAAGCGCGACGCCGGCCCGTACCACCTGCTTGCGCTTGCGCTGAAGCTGCTGCAGCTCGGCGGGGGCAGTGGAGGAGGCCGTCATGGGCGCTCTGTGTCACAGCGCGCCGGTCCGTTCAAGCGCCTATGCGCGGCACGCGCCATTTGTCGGGCGCGGCGTAAAGCATCGAGGTGGAAAAAAGGCAGCCCCCGTGTCGCTTCGACCCCGTCCGTGACATAATCCAGGGCAAGCCTGCGGCGCGCATGGCTAACAACAGGTGTGCGCGCGGGCCTGCCCCGCGCGCCGGATCGCGACCATGACAGAGCTGCTGAGGGCGAAGTCCGCAAGGCCCAAACCGCGTGTCCAGGCTCGCCGGCACGGGCGCTCGTGGCTTGCGGTGGCCGGCTACGCCGCGCTGGCGATGTCCTGCCTGATCCTCGGCGCGGTCACCTTCCTGATCGTCGCCACCCCAGTCGATCTCCTGCGCGACAGGATCGTTCAGCAGCTGCAGGTCCGCACCGGCCGGGACGTCACCGTCGCCGGGCAGACCTCGCTCACGCTGTTTCCACGCGTCGCCGTGACCATTTCCGAGCTGTCGTTTGCAGCGCCTGCGGCCATGCGCGGGGCACCGACCGTTGCCGTGCAGATGCTCGACGCCGAGCTGCGCATCGCCTCGCTCCTCGTCGGTCGCACCAGCATCAAGCGCGTCGTCCTCACCCGTCCGTCGATCGAGCTCAGGGTCGATGCGCGCGGCCAGCGCAGCTGGGAGCTCGCGGCTGGCCCGCGGAAGCCATCCCGGCCGCTGGACGCTGCGCGGCTTCCACCGGAGACGCCCTCCGCAGCCAAGGCACGCACCGCGGCCATGCTCGAGCAGCTGAGCCTGGAAAGCGTGCGTGTGATCGACGGGGCGCTGCGCTACGTCGACGAGCGCGGCGGCGTGCGCCACGAGGTTCGCTCCCTCGACGCCGACCTTGCCCTCGAAGGTATCGCCGGCCCGGTGCAGGCCAAGGGCAGCTTGACCCTGAATGGCGAAACGTTGGCTTTCGACGGCACACTGACACCGCTGCGTGCCGTAGTGTTCGAGGATGAGAAGGCGCGCCTGTCGGGAAGGCTTGCCGGCCGGCCGTTCGAGGCCACCTACGAGGGTACGGTGAGCCTCGGCAGCGGCGGCCTCGCCCTCGATGGCCGTATCGGCCTCAAAGCACCCTCTGCGCAGGCTGTGGGGGTCTGGCTGGGCCAGCCGATCGCTGTCGGCCGCGATCCCGGTGCGCTCAGCCTGGCGAGCGCGGTCACGGCCGCCGATGGGCAGGTGACACTCTCCCGCCTGGAGGCGACCCTGGGCGGGACCTCGCTCACGGGCTCGCTGGCGCTCGACACGAGGAAGAAGCCGCGGCCGTACGTCAGCGGCACCCTGAGGTTCGCCGAGCTCGACCTCGGCAGCCTGCTGTTGCGCCCCGGTGCCGCCGCGCCGCAGCCGCCGGTCGCTAGCCCCCCACCCAGGGCATCGCAGCCGCGTGCACGGCAGCCCGATCCCATCGACGAAATTCTCCGCGATGACGACAAGTCCCCGCCGCGAAGGCCCCAGGTGCGCGGCCTCAGCAAGCGCGCCGGCGATTGGAGCGATGACGTCATCGATTTGACCCCGCTCGCTCTTGCCGATGCCGATCTCGCCCTGTCGGCAGATCGCGTCGTGTTCAAGGACCTGGCGACCGGGCCCGGCAAGCTCACGCTCGTGCTCCAGAACAAGATTGCGAGAGTAACGCTGGAGGAGCTGGAGCTCTACGGCGGCCGCGGTCGCGGCGAGGTGACCCTCGACGGCGCCGGCGACGTGCCGGCCGTGGGCGTAAATCTGTCTCTCGATGCCGTATCGGCGCTGCCGCTGCTGAAGGACGCGCTCGGCTTCGACTGGCTCGACGGTCGCAGCAATATCAAGGTCTCGCTTGCCGGCCAGGGCGCGTCGGAACGGCAGATCGTCTCCGCTTTGAAGGGAAAAGTGACGCTTGCCGTCGTCAACGGCGCCGTCACCGGCATCGACGTCGGCAAGATGCTGCGCGCGGTCGAGCAGGCGCGCTTCGCCGATCTGAGCCCCTCGCCGAGCGACCAGACCCAGTTCAGCGAGTTTGCCGGGACCTTCGTCGTCACCAACGGCGTGGCGCAGAACCAGGACCTCAGGTTGACGAGCCCGCGCGTGCAGGTGAGCGGGTCGGGCACGGTCAACCTGGCAACGCGCCACATCGACTACACCGCGCGCACCAGGCTGGTGGGCGGCGCGCCCGGCCAGGGCAACGTGGTGAGCATCGGCAACCTCGAGATTCCCGTCCGCATCGAGGGCCCCTGGCAGAGCCCGAGCATCAGCGTGCCGGGACAGGAGCAGCTGCTCGACACCGCAAAGCAGATCGGCAAGAACCTGAGATCGCCGGAAGTTCAGGATGCGATCAGAGGCTTGCTCGGAGGCGGCGATGGCCAGCAGAAGGTCAAGCCCCGCGATCTGCTCGACAAGCTTCTCAAGAAGCCCTGAGGGCGCGTCCGGTGCAGCTGCGAGAAAGCAGCGCCGCGCTCGAGCGCCCCTTGCAATCTTGCTAAACGTAATCGACGTTCAAAAAAAATTGCCGCTGCCCCAATTTCCTCTTGCACGGGGGGGCAAGTGGCCTCATATCACGCGTCTCCGTTTGTCCCGCAGATCGTGCGATTTGCGGGGCAGCGGGTTGGCTGTCTACTGGTTGGGGAGGGATCCCATGGCTTACACCGATTCCCTCTTCCAATTGGGGATGGACTTGACCCGTTCAAGCACCGCCCAAAAGGAAGATCATGGTCAAAGCGCGTCTGTAGCGCATGACGACAGGAAAGACTTTTTCGTAGAACGCGATGGGGTTCGATGTGCGGGCACCCATCTCATCGTGGACCTGTACGGCGCCAGGCGGCTTGACGATCTCAAGCACATCAAGGAGACGCTGAAGCGGTGCGTGGGCGCGGCGGGCGCAACCCTGCTGCACATCCATGTGCATCGCTTTACGCAGAGCGGCGGTGTGTCCGGCGTGGCGGTGCTGTCCCAAGGCCATGTCAGCCTGCATAGCTGGCCGGACGAGGGCTACGTGGCGCTCGACGCCTTCATGGGGCGCGACGCCAGGCCCGAGACCGCGATCGACGTCGTGAAGCAGGCCTTCAAGCCGGCCAGGACGGTCGTCAAGGAGCACCTGCGCGCCGGCACCATGGGCGAGCCCAGCTTGAAAGTGGTGCCCAAGAAGACCCCGGCCCGGGAAAAGGCGCGGGCTGCGGCCTGAGCAAGCCGGGGCAGCTGTTGCGCAACAAAGAGGTCGGCGCCACCGCCGGCCTCGATGTGCGTTTGTTGACCCCTCTGCCGCAGAACGGGGGCTGCGCTCGTCGGCGCGGCTCGCATGTGATAGATTGCGAGCATGACGAAGCTTCTCGATCAAGCAATCGCCAAGGTGCGTGAGCTCCCCGAGGAGGAGCAAGAGCGTGCTGCGGAGTCGCTCATGGTCTTCGCCGAGCTTGCGAAGCAGGGCGTCTACAAGCTCTCGCCGGAGGAGCGCGCTGCCCTCGAAGAGTCGAAGGGGCAATTGCGCCGCGGCGAGGCGGCAACCGACGAGGAAGTGGAGGCCGCTTACGCTCGCTTCCGCGCATGAAGGTTCGCTACTCGAGGCGAGCTGTCGCCGACCTGGTCGGCATCGCCGACTACATTCGAGAGCACAATCCGCGTGCAGCCCTGGCCGTTGAGAAGCAGATCCGAGCGTCAATCGGACGGCTGGAGATGTTTCCGTTCAGCGGGCGGCCGACCGACGACCTGAGCATCCGCATGTTTCCGATCACGCGTTACCCCTATCTCGTCTTTTACGAGGTGCTGGAGGGCGAGGTCTTCATCCACCACATTCGTCACGGCCGTCGGGAGCCGCTCGATCCTGGCGCGGTGCGTTCGGAGTAGCGGGGAGTGGCGTGCTGCCACCGGATTGCCGTATCGATCGAGAGCGCGCTCAGCCGAGCCGCCTTCGGAAATCCTCGTAGCCGAACGAGCGCACCACGCGGTAGCTGCCGTCCTCGTCCAGCACGGCGAGGTCGGGCAGCGGGGTGCCGTTGAAGGTGGTGTTCTTCACGAAGCTGTACTGCATCATGTCGCCGAAGATCAGCCGGTCGCCCACGGCGAGGCGCTCCGGAAACGAGTACGCGCCGATGATGTCGCCGGTCATGCAGGTCTTGCCGCCGAGGATGTAGGCGTGCGGGTGCACGCCCGGCTCGTCCGCGCCCAGGATCGGCGGCTTGTAGGGCACCTCGAGCACGTCGGGCATGTGGCAGCTCGCCGACGCGTCGAGAATGGCGATGTCCTTGTCGTTGCGGTGGATGCCGATGACGCTGGTGACGAGGTAGCCGGCGTCGACGACGAGCCCCGCCCCCGGTTCCAGGATGACCTCCACGTCGAACTCGGCGCGGAAGGCCTTGACCGCCTCGATCAGGGCCGCAACGTCGTAGCCCGGCTTGTTGATGAAGTGCCCGCCGCCGAAGTTCACGGCCTTGACGCGCTTCAGATACGGCGCGAACGCGCGCGCCACGTGCCCGATCAGCCCGACCGAGCCGTCGTGCAGCGACTCGCACAGCGCATGCACGTGGAAGATATCGATGGCCTCCCACGGCAGGCTGTCCAGCTCGGCCTTGACCGTCCCGAAGCGCGAATAGGGCGCGCACGGGTCGTAGAGCGCGCCGCCCAGGGTCGCGTTCGAGTAGCCCGGATTGACGCGGATGCCGATCTCGACCTGCGGCCGCCGCTGCACGATCGGCAGAAAGCGGGCAAGCTGTTCCGGCGAGTTGAAATAGATATGGTCGGCGATGCCGGCGAGGCTCTCGATCTCGCCTTGCGTGTAGGCTGGCGCGTAGACGTGCACCTCCTTGCCGAACTCCTCGCGCCCGAGCCGCGCCTCGTACTCGCCGCTCGCCGTCGTGCCGTCGAGGATGTCGCGCAGGACCGGGAACGCCGCCGGCATCGCCCACGCCTTGGTCGCGAGCAGCATCTTGACGCCGGCTTCGCGCTTGATGCGAGCCGCCGTTGCCAGATTGCGTTTGAGCGCCGCGACGTCCAGCACATAGGCCGGCGTGCGGATGTCGTGGGGGAGCTTGGGAATCATGGCGGTGTCATCCCGGCGCTTGTCGCCGGGATCCAGCGTGCCGCCAGCTCCGGCGCGGGTGAATGGCTGGATGCCGGGGACAAGCCCCGGCATGACAATCTACGTCTTCACCGCGAGCAGGCTGCCCTGCTCGTCGGCTTTCAGCTCGCGCACGTGCCAGGGCAGACCCTGCGGCCCGAGCTCCGCAAGGAACGGCTGCGGCGGCAGCTGCTCGACATTAAACACGCCCTTGCCCGCCCAGGCACCCTTGAACATCATCATGGCGCCGACCACCGGCGGCACCCCCGTGGTGTACGACACGGCTTGCGCTCCGACCTCGCGGAAGGTCTCCGCGTGGTCGCACACGTTCCAGATGATGTGGCGCTTCTGCTTGCCGTCCTTGACGCCGGCGAAGACGCAGCCGATGGAGGTCTTGCCGGTGTAGTTCTCGGCCAGCGAGGACGGCTCCGGCAGCAGGAACTTGAGGAACTCCATCGGGATCACGGGCGTGCCCTTATAGTCGACGGGGTCGATGCGGGTCATGCCGACGTTGGAGAGCACCTCGAGGTGCTTGATGTAGTTGTCGGAGAACGTCATCCAGAACCGGATCTGCTTGAGACCCTTGAGGTTCTGCACCAGGCTCTCCTCCTCCTCGTGGTAGATGAGGTAGGACTTCACGGGCCCGACCTCGGGATAGTCGACCATCGCCGAGATGCTCAAGGGATCGATCTCGATCCACGTGCCGTCCTTCCAATATTTGCCGCGCTGCGTCACCTCGCGCAGGTTGATCTCGGGATTGAAGTTGGTGGCGAATGCCTTGCCGTGGCTGCCGGCGTTGCAGTCGATGATGTCGACCGTGTGGATCTCGTCGTACAGCTTCTCCTGCGCGTAGGCGCAGAAGACGTTGGTGACGCCCGGATCGAAGCCGCAACCCAGCACCGCCATCAGCCCCTTGGCCTTGTACTTGTCGTGATAGGGCCACTGCCACTTGTAGGTGAATTTGGCCTCCTCGCGCGGCTCGTAGTTGGCCGTATCCATGTAGTGGACGCCGGCTGCCAGGCACGCATCCATGATCGGCAGATCCTGGTAGGGCAGCGCCATGTTGATCACGAGGTCGGGCTTCACCCGCGCGATGAGCGCAACCGTCTCCGCGACGTTGTCGGCGTCGACCTGGGAGATGTCGATGGGCGTCTTGGTTGCCGCCTGGACCTTCTTGCAGCTCTCCAGCCGCCGGGAGGCCAGATGAATCTTCTTGAAGACGTCAGTGTTCATCGCGCACTTCTTGGCGACGACGGAACCGGCAGCACCTGCACCGATAATGAGCACGCTGTCCATGAGTCTCGCTCCTCTCGTCAGCATGGCAGCGGTCGCCGCCAGCACCGATGAAACTGGGCAAGACCGATCTGCCCAAGCCGCGGGAAGTAATGCATGCAGACCCCGACTTCAATACTTCGGCGGAGCGATTTTCCCGGGCGGCGAAGGCGGCGATGGTCATGCGGCCGTCATCTGCGCTCGGGATTGGAAGGCCCGACGCGAAGGTATTGCCTTCGGTGCTCCTATTGGTTATACTATAAGTATGAAAATCGACATCTCCTCCCGGACCCGCTGTTCGAGGAGGCAGAGGCTGCCGCCAGGGATCTCGGCGTGTCGCGCAGCAAGCTTATTCAGACGGCGCTGGAGGAATTCCTGAAAAGCCGCCGGGACGAGCAAATCACAGCGGCGCTCAACCGATCCCTGGCGAAGCACCCGATGAGATCGACCCCTTCCAGCAACAGTTGGCGCTCGAGACCATGAAGCGCGTCGAGTGGAAGGGATGAGTCGAGGAGAGCAGAGATTCTGAACCCATGACCGACGGACAGCCAGGATCATGAAAACCGCTATCTCAATTCCCGATCCTCTGTTCGAGGAAGCCGAAGCGGTCGCCAAAGAGCTCGGCGTGTCGCGCAGCAAGCTCATGCAGCTGGCCTTGAGGGAATTCCTGAAGGATCGCAAGGAAGCCAAGCTCACCGCAGCAATCAATCGCAACATAGCGAAATACGGCGATCCGTCAGACGGCGAGGAGGCACGGATCGAGCATAGCCGCAGGATACTGGCAAACATGGAGCGCGACGAGTGAGACGAGGCGAGATCTGGTGGGCGGACTACGGTGAACCCATCGGTTCGGTTCCAGGCTATCGCCGCCCTCTTGTGATCGTTTCCTCCAACTATCTCAACAGCAGCGAAATCAAGACGGTGCTGACAATACCGGTAACAGGCAATCTCAGTCGCGAGCGGTATGAAGGGAACGTGCGCCTCCCATCGACCAAGACTACGGGCCTCAACAAACCGTCGGTTGCGGTGGTAAGCCTCGTGTCCACAACCAACAAGCACATCCTGGTTGAGCGTCTCGGCCGCATTCCCGACGACCTATTGCCGGCGATCAATGCCGGTCTGCGCCTCGTGCTCGCCCTCTAGCCCCGGCTCAAGCCCTTCTGCGCCAGCGAGGAGAGATACTCGGCCCAGCGCTTGTCGCGCTCACGGTCCAGCGTCTGCAGGTACGACCAGGCGTAGAGGCCGGTGTCGTGACGGTCGTCGAAGACGATGCGCACCGCGTAGTTGCCGACCGATTTCAGCTCCTTGATCTTGACGTTGCGCTTCTTGCCGACCGTCACGCGCTGCTCGGGCGAATGCCCCTGCACCTCGGCCGACGGGCTCATGACGCGCAGCATCTCGGCCGACAACGTGAACGGCTTGCCCTTGTCGAAGGTGACGGTGAGCTCGTTGCGTTCCGGGCCGATGTCCAGCTTGGGCGGCTCGATGCGTGTTTGCGAGCTGCCCTGCAGCTCCGCCCAGGCATTGGCCGCGATCTCGCGATAGATCTGCGCCTGCGGGCTCTCCGGCGCCGTGGCGACGATCGGCTGGCCCTCGTCCGACGTGGAGCGGATGGACATGTGCAGCGGTACGCCGCCGAGGAAGCGGATGCCGAGCTTTTCGGCTTCCAGCCTGGCGCCGTCGTGGCCGAAGATGTCGGAGCGCTCCCCGCACTTGGGGCAAATGAACGTGCTCATGTTCTCGATGATGCCGAGCACCGGCACATCGACCTTGCGGAACATGTTGAGGCCCTTGCGCGCGTCGATCAGCGCCAGGTCCTGCGGCGTCGAGACGATGATGGCGCCCGACAGGGGCACCTGCTGCGCCATGGTGAGCTGCACGTCGCCCGTGCCGGGCGGCATATCGATCACCAGCACGTCGAGGTCGCCCCACTCGACGTCGCGCAGCATCTGCGTCAGCGCCGAGACCACCATCGGCCCGCGCCAGATGATCGGCGTGCCCTCGTCGACCAGAAAGCCCATCGACATGGCCCTGAGGCCATAGGCTTCCATCGGCCGCAGCACCTTGCCGTGCGCCACCTGCGGGCGGCCGGTCAACCCGAGCAGGCGCGGCTGGGAGGGGCCGTAGATGTCGGCGTCGAGGATGCCGACCTTCAGCCCCATCGCCTGCAGCCCGAGCGCGAGATTGACGGCCGTCGTCGACTTGCCGACCCCGCCCTTGCCGGAGGCGACCGCGATCATGTGCTTGATGCCCGCGATCTGTACGACATGACGCTGCCCGGCGTCGGCGGCGGGTGGCGGCGGAGCGCCGTGCGTGCCCTTGGCGCGAGCCTCCTGCACACGAGCGCTTTCCGGCACTTGCGCACCGCCTCGGCGCGGCGCCGCTTCCGGCGCAGCACCCCCGCGCGGCTTTTCGGCCGTCAGCACGGCGATCACGCCCTGCACGCCCTCCATATCGCGCACGATCTTCTCGGCCGCCTGCCGCAGCGGCTCGAGCTCGGTGGCCCGCTCGGCCGGCACCGTGATGGAGAACGATACGCGCCCATCCTTCAGTAGGATTTCCGAGACCAGCCCCAGCTCGACGATGTTGCTCTGCATGTCGGGTCCCTTGACCCGACGCAGCCGTTCCACGACCTGATCCTTGCTGAGGCCCATCAACTCTCTCTGGCTCGGTGCTTTGCCTTCACGACTGCGGCCGATAGTGGCAGAGGTGCCGCTGGATGTCACGGCATGCAGCCGTTATACGCGGCGAACACCTGGGTAGGGGGCGGCGCCCTGGTCGCAACCCCAGGAGTGGGAGCGACGATGCAGGGTTCGCTGTTGTTCAGAGAGAGACGGAAGCGAAGCGCTTCCACCTGAAACGATCTCGCTCCAGCGGCCTGCACCCCAACTGCGAATGGAGCGTCGTCGAGCCCGTGCCCTGGACTCCCCGAGGCAATGACGGCATTTGCCGGTTCCCGGCGGGCGCTCTATAGACGGCGTCTCACCGCGCAGGGTTCGCGCCTCTGCGTTCACGCTGCGAAGGCCTGATCGAGGAGACCGCGATGCCCTCGCGCGATATCCTGAAACAGCCGTTCCCGTACTCGTTGTCGAAAGACAAAATCAAGATTTTGCTGCTCGAAGGCATCTCCGAGACGGCAATCGATGTGCTGAAGGCCGCCGGGTACACGCACATCGATCGGCGGCCGAAGGCGCTCGATGGCGCGACGCTGCGTGAGGCCCTCGACGGCGTGCGGTTGCTCGGCATCCGCTCTCGCACCCAGATCACAGCCGACGTGATCGAAGGGATCAGATCGCTGGTTGCGATCGGCTGCTTCTCGGTCGGCACCAACCAGGTCGATCTTGCAGCCTGCCGCACGATGGGGATTCCCGTCTTCAACGCGCCGTTCTCGAATACGCGCTCGGTCGCCGAATTGACCATGGCCGAGATCGTCATGTTGATGCGGCGTATCTTTCCAAAGTCGGTGTCGGCTCACGCGGGCAGCTGGGACAAGAGCGCAGCCGGCGCCAACGAGGTGCGCGGCAAGATGCTGGGCATCGTCGGCTACGGCAATATCGGCAGTCAGCTGGCGATGCTGGCGGAGGCGATGGGCATGCGCGTGATCTATTACGATCACACGGACAAGCTGCAGCACGGCAATGTCGAGCCGGCCGGTAGCCTCGGCGAACTGCTGGCAAAGGCCGATGTCGTGACCCTGCACGTTCCGGAGACGAGCGCAACGCGAGGCATGATCGGCGCGCGCGAAATCTCGAGGATGAAAGAGGGGGCGATCCTCATCAACAATTCGCGCGGTACGGTCGTGGATCTGGATGCGCTGGCTGTTGCGCTCGGGGCCAAGAGGTTGTCCGGCGCGGCGGTCGACGTGTTCCCTTCCGAGCCGTCATCGAATGCAGAGAGATTCATCAGCCCGCTTCAGGGTCTCGACAATGTCATTCTGACACCGCACGTGGGCGGGTCGACGGAAGAGGCCCAGGAGCGGATCGGCGTGGAGGTGGCGCGCAAGTTCATCGAGTACTCGGACGTGGGATCGACGGCGGGGGCAGTGAACTTTCCGCAGGTGCAGCTGCCGCCCCGTCCGGCAGGCACCCGCTTCATCCAGGTGCAGCGCAACCTGCCCGGCGAGCTCGGCCGCCTCAACGAGGTGTTCGCGCGCCGCAAGGTCAACATCGGCGCGCAGTACTATCAGACGGCCGGCGAGCTCGGCTATGTGGTGCTCGACGCGGACGGCATGGTCGCCGACGCCGAGGACATCGTGAAAGAGATCCGCGCACTGTCCGGCACCATTCGCGCGCGAATGCTCTACCGGAGATCGTGAAACGAGGATGGTTGGGGGCTGGGAGCAGCTGGCGCGCTCGAGCAGCGGGCCGCAGCTGTTGCCATTGCTCAGTTGCAGCAATAGCCGGCGCGATTCTCGCGCTCCATCTGTTCCCACCAGCGCTGCGAGCCGAAAGGCAGTTTGTTGGCGTCGCGCTGATAGTAGTCGCTGTCTTGGCTGCGATTTCCATTGGCGCGCAACGCGCGGTATGGCGCACAGTGCCGTCGCCCATTGCGCCACCAACACCGGCGGGAAGCAACCCGGTCCAGGCTCGAAGCCTCTTGCGCTTCAGCCCTGGAACCCCCAGCGGCGCTCATGAATGGGGCCGCTCGAGCAGAGCTTGCGACGCCTCCCACGGCAGCGCCCACGAACGCGCTCAGCGCAAGCGACCAGGCAAGCGAGCCGGTGATGCAGCGAAGATTCGGCATGGCGCTACTCTTACCAGAAAGGTTGCGCGGTCGCTGGACAATCAGCAACTCGCGAGACCGCTGCTCGATGCTCTTGATCTCGGGGTGAACCTTCAGCGTCGCTTGCTGGCGCACTATCGGCGCGCTACAGTCTGGGCGTCAACGCGACCACGGCCTGCCGCCTGTGGTGGTGGAGCCGAGCGGGATCGAACCGCTGACCTCGTGAATGCCATGCACATCCAATGGATATTCGGTGAGCCCGCTTGAGCAGCTATGCGAACCCTATTAATTCTGTATTTTCAATTGCATATGCGC
>Ga0247727_10003895_pt1 | contig 32473 bp, 29 predicted proteins | sample WisWelCaveWW1625_FD_202498 | JGI IMG/M metagenome (GOLD analysis project Ga0247727, IMG submission 202498) | Biofilm microbial communities from Wishing Well Cave, Virginia, United States - WW16-25 | ecosystem: Environmental > Aquatic > Deep subsurface > Groundwater > Cave microbial mat | place...
GATCATGAATGGTAGTCAGGTTCTATTGAGTGCTCTCAAACTTTCGGACTTAAAGGACAGAAGAACTATATTGGCTGCTGGTGGAGGAGATAAAGCAATTGCTCTCATTGGAAGGATATATACAGATAATCCTGCAAAAAATGCGGATGGATCAAATGGAAATGGTCCTTGGTTTTTTAAAGGTCTGATCGACGAAGTGGGGGTCTGGAAACATGCATTTAGCAGCCAAGAGATTTCAGACCACAAAAACAAACTCTTCTGTTCTAACTAATGGAGTAAGGCCCAAGGTTTTTACATACCATTGACACGCTTCTCTAAAGTTCTCTTTAGTATGTTGTGAATATGTCACTGCGACAATCCGTAACCCCATTTGAGCAAAAAAGTACCTTTCCTTGGGAGATTCGTTAGCTTGTCCACTCATTTTTGATAAAAAACAAAATAATTCAATAAGTTAAAACTTAGCAGTTTGGCATGAACTTTGGTTCCTCAATGAAGTATATGGACATTTTGCGACAGCGCCAAAAATTGAATTCTGCGACAGTGCCCATAGTCAGAGGCTATTTCCTGGTTCATCTACTGATACTTTGCTGCTTCATAAGTTGTGGAAAATCGACAGAGACGGATCTGGGGCAAAGTTTTAAGAACGGTTCCAATAATGATGACAATCAGGGAGGGAAAAATGCTTCAAATGACGGTTCATCTAATAACAGTTCCTCAAATAATTCAGGAGATTCACCAGCTAAACTAGCTGCTCCAACGGGGTTGACTCTAACGCAAATGGGGGCTACTCAGATGGATCTTCGCTGGAGAGATAATTCAGACAATGAGACTGGGTTTGATATTGAAAGAGCAGATGCAACAAGTGGTTTTCAGTTTGTAACAACTGTTGGTTCTAACCAAGGTACGGGGGACATGTCTTTCTCTGACACAGGTTTGGCTCCAAATACAACCTATATGTATCGTGTACGAGCCGTGAATGGATCAACTCCCTCAGATTATTCAAACGAATCATCAGGAAAAACAACTTGCGAAAATGGTCAAGTTTTCTGCCCAAGTTAACTTAGCGTAATTCAACAATTTGATCTCCATCAACGGTAAGCGGAGTTAACGTTCTCTTTGCATCCCTGCGGTGGGCATATGTGGTTTGCCCAGACACTCCAGGAAAATCTTTGATATTTCGAAGTGCCTCTGTGAAGTCGCTTCTGCTTGTGGGCTTTAGTTTGGAGATAATCTCTAAAACCAAAGAAACTGTATCATATGCCTGTGCTTCCAAAAAAGATGGTTCCATCCCATAAATGGAATAATATCTTTGGACAAATTGTGCTGTTGGTCCGTCTTTCTTATTTTTAAAGAAGCCATCCACAAAAATGACACCGTTCATGGGATGGTGTCCCTTTATTTGAAAAAGCTCGTTGGTATTCCATAGGTTAGTTCCTAAAATCTGTACGCCTTTCACATTGTAGTAGCTCAGTGCAGGAATCACTTGAAGGGCTTTTTCATATCCATCTGGAACAAAAATGCCTTCAAAGTCTACAATGGGTGGAAGTTTATCCACAGGGTAGCATATTTTAATGTTGTCCTTGAGTAATGAAAGTCTCAATCGTTTTTGAGCTTCTCCTTCCGAACAGATCTCATGACTCCGTAGTTCAATGGGGTATAACCCAACTAGCTTTTTTATCGACAGACCGAAATCTGCCGAATCTGGATCATAGGATTCTGCTCCTCGAATTTCGCCACCTCGCTTGACAAATTCATGCCAGAAAAAACTCATAAACTCGTTACCATAGTTGTTTTGAGGATAGAGAATAGCAGCACGCCTGACACCTAAAATTTCGAACGCAAGGTGAGCTAAACCCACAGCTTGCTCAGATTTTGTAAGGCTATTTCTGAAAACAGTGTCTCCAATTTCTGTGATGCCTTCTGATGCACTTAAAGAAATAACGGGTAATCCAAAGTCAGAGGCGGCCAAAGCCACTGCTTGGCTCTCTTTAGAAAAAAGAGGGCCTATTGCAGCAATAATTTTTTTTTGGCGAAGCAGCCTTTCAAGGGCTAGAACTGCTTTTTGAGGATCATCGCCGACATCTTCGATATAAATGTTTATGCCTGGAAAGGCGGGACGTAGAGGACCGAAAAGATTTATTGCGATGGCAGCTCCTTTCAGTACTTGCTCTCCATAAAATTGATTAGGACCACTAAGAGGAACAAGTAGACCTACTGCCAGAGGATCCACCACAGAAGTTGTGGTCAAGGTTTCCGATAGGCTGATTGCATTTTTTGCCCATTCATGTCCAGGATATCGAGTAAGAAATGTCGATATCCATTCTCTTGCTCGGTTCGTATCGCCAGAATGAAATGCCAGTTTTGCAATTTTGTAACAGACAACATCGGATGGAAACTTAGGTTGATATCGATAAAAAATTTTCTCTAAGTCACTAATGTTATCAGATTCATCCACGAGTTCGATGATCTCATTTTGTTTCTCTCGATTCAGAAGACTTCGATCTTGGACCTCCAAATTAGCAAGGAGCCAAAGAAGTTTTTCTTTTTTCATTTGAGATTGGTCGAATGCAGACCCAATTAGTTTTTCCAAGGAAGATCGTTTTGAAGCAGCAATTTCTCTCAATTGGATAGTGGACAAAATTTCTGCGGCTCTTCCGTAGGCTTTTTGAGTATAGAGAAGCTTTCCTAGAAGTTCCTTTACATCATTGAGCGCATCACTTTGTGGAAATCGAGAAAGTATCACTTCCAAAAGGCTAATGGCCCGGTTTGTATTATTCTGAATTTGATGTATTTGAGACGCACGTAACATTGCATTGTCGGTTAAAGAGGATCCTGGCATTTGGTCCAGAATTCCTTGAAATCGTGACATTGCTTCCTTGTATTTTTTCGTGGCTAAAAACCGTTCTCCCTCTTGGAAGTCTAATTTCGCGGCTTCTTCAACCGGCATCTCTACCCCTCTTCGCATGATCGTCGGAGTTTTTACGCAAGAGTTGAGTTGAACAATAAGGAGTAGTTTTGCAAAAGCGAGGTAAAACTTACTCGGTCGTTCCACTGTAAAGTTTTTCTGCAATTTTATGGGTAACTTCATTTAAAGTAGCAAGGGCATCCTTCACTGTTTGGATATCTGTTGCCGTGAGCGCAGATTTTGCTTTTTCAACAGATTCTTCAAGCTCCATCCGGGTGCCCTCATCGAGTTTCTGGGCAAGAAATTTATAAGATTTCTCGGTGGAATATAGCAGCCCTTGAAGATCGTTTTGAGCATCTGCAATTAACCGAAGCCTTTCGTCATCTGCTGCATGAGACCTGGCTTCCACTATAATTCTTTCGATATCTGCCTCTGTGAGTCCGCTTGTGGGATTAATCTTGATACTTTGTTCTAAGCTAGTAGCTAAATCTTTGGCCAAAGCTGAAACGATTCCATTGGAGTCAATTTCAAACGTGACTTCAATCTGAGGAATTCCACGAGGAGCAGGAGGAATTCCAATCAATTCGAAAACAGCCAGCGATTTATTATCTTTTGCTAATTCCCGTTCTCCCTGGAGCACGTGCACACGAACCATATTTTGATTATCCAGAGTGGTTGAGAAAATTTGACTCTTTCGTGTTGGTATTGTGGTGTTCTTCTCGATGAGTTTAGTACACACCCCCCCCTGTGTTTCTACTCCTAAGGAAAGTGGAGTCACGTCCAGGAGCAATACATCATCGACTTCTCCTTTTAAGATGCCAGCTTGAATAGCAGCACCAATGGCCACAACTTCATCAGGATTAACATTGGTACTAGGGTCTTTACCAAAGATCTCTTTGGCTTTCTCAGTCACTCGTGGCATTCGTGTCATACCACCCACAAGAATGACGGCATCAATTTGCGCAGGGGATAGTCCTGCATCTCTTAGCGCCGTTTTACATGGAAGCGTTAATCTTTCAACAAGGTCCTCAACCAAAATCTCTAGTTGTGCTCTTGTAAGCTGTGTATTGAGATGCTTGGGTCCACTTGTGTCAGCAGAGATAAAAGGGAGGTTGATATCTGTTTCGAGAGAGGAGGAAAGTTCATGCTTTGTTTTTTCAGCTATTTCCTTAAGTCTCTGCAAGGCCATTCTGTCCTTTCTTAAATCTATATTGTGTTCCTTTTTGAAATTCCCAACTAACCAGTCGACAATACGCATATCAAAATCTTCTCCTCCAAGGAAGGTGTCTCCACAAGTAGCTTTCACATTGAAAACGTCTCCAGCAATCTCCAAAATAGAAATATCGAAGGTACCTCCACCCAGATCAAAAACTGCTATTATTCCATTGTGCTTTTTATCTAACCCATAGGCGAGGGCAGCGGCAGTTGGCTCGTTGATGATACGTAAAACATTGAGGCCAGCGATTTTTCCAGCATCTTTTGTTGCTTGTCTTTGGCTGTCGTCAAAATAGGCAGGAACGGTAATCACAGCATCTGTCACTTCTTCACCAAGATAGTCTTCCGCGGTCTCTTTCATTTTCTGTAGAACAATGCTTGAGACTTCAGGAGGGCTCATTAATTTGTTGGCTCCTGCTTGAACCCAGGCGTCGTTATTTTGAGAAGGTACAATTTTGAAGGGATAAAGTTCGACTGATTTTTGCACCTCAGGAGAGTCAAATTTTCTGCCAATCAAACGTTTGATTCCGAAAAATGTACGCTCAGGGTTTGTGATCGCCTGCCGTTTCGCAACTTGTCCAATTAACCGTTCAATTTTATCGTTGAAAGAGACCATCGAAGGTGTGGTGCGTGACCCTTCTGAATTAGGGATAACAACAGGTTCGCTTCTTTCCAGAATAGCGACACAGGAGTTTGTAGTACCTAGATCAATTCCTATAACTTTGCCCATTTGCTTAACACTAATCCTTAGGTTGGTTGTTTTTGCTATTGTCTGCAGCCTCGGGGGCTCTATTCAAATCTAACTGATCTGTTTCAAGTTCTTGCTTACTACCCTTTGTATCGGTCGATTCAGTTTCAGCTTTGGATACAGTGACCAAGGCTGGACGAATTAGGCGACCGTGGAGAAAATATGCTTTTTGGTGCTCCTCAATAATTGTGTTAGGAGGATGATCAGTACTAGAAATATGGCTGACCGCTTCATGAATCAAAGGGTCAAAACGAGCTCCTTTCATCGTTCTATAGTTGACCCCAAATCTATCCAACATTGTATTTAACTGGGAAAGAATTAATTCTACACCTGTGCGAATAGCCTCCACCTCGTTCGATTTTTTTGCATGTTCGACCGCCCGCTCAAAGTTATCCAAAATCGGCAGAAGTTCACGAATTAGGTTTTCGTTACTATAACGGACAAGTTCAGCTTTTTCTTTTTGTGTTCTTTTACGAAAATTGTCAAAATCAGCAGCAAGACGAATCAGCTTCTCATAGTTTTCGTCTTGTTTCTCTTTTTCTTCTACTTTGGATTTGTCTATTCCTTGTATCAATCTCGAACCCTTCTCTTCCTCTTTTAATTGGGCTCGTTCTTCGATGCTCTTTACAGCATCATGAATTAGAGAAGGGTCAATTTGCATTTCAGGGGGTTTTTTTGTCATGTACGCTGCTCTTGCAAAACATTTGTCAACATTTTTGAAGTAAATTCCACTAAAGGGATAATCCTCGCGTAGTTCATCCTTGTTGGTCCTATGACTCCTAACACCCCACAGTTACCGTCACTATCACTATACACGGATGTAATGAGAGTTAAACCATTGATTTCAGGACATGCCACTTCGTCTCCAATAAATATTTTCACTCCTGGCGTTGATGCACATTGATCTAACATTTTGATAATAAGAGTTTTTTCCTCCAGCGCATTAAGGATTTGCTGCATCTTTTCAAGATCTGCAAATTCAGGTGCTGAACACAAATGGCTTTGCCCTCCAATATGAACATCTCGATGGTCTTGAGATAAAACCCAATTTCCTAAAATGAGAGCACGACTTAAAAGTTCATCATATTGTACTTGTTCTCTTTTCATTTCCAACAGAATTTCTTGACGTACTTTTGTAATGGTAAGGCCACGTAGAAGTTCGTTTAAGTAGTTATGCATACGATCCAGTTCAGATTGTTTTATGGGTTCTCGCAGTTCTATGATTTTGTTTTCTACGATCCCAGACGAAGATACAAAGATGGCCAACACTAAGTTTCCTTTCAGTTTACAAAACTGAATATGTTGAAAACCTCTTTCATCCGGAGGAGGTGCTATTGCCAGTCCCATTTGATTTGCTCGATCAGAAACAACACGGCATGCATCTTTAAGAATTTCATCTATTTGAATGTTGCCTGATTCAACGCGACTTTTGATTTCAGCTTGCTCTTTGTCAGAAATAGGAGTGAGCTTCACCAATTGATCTACATAAAAACGATAACCTACATCCGTTGGAATCCTTCCTGAAGAGAGATGAGGTCTTTTGAGAAATCCTCTTTCTTCCAGTTCTGCCATTACTGTTCGAATCGTAGCAGGACTCAAGTTTATGCCCTTAATCTTTGCCACTTGATTCGAGCCCACAGGCGAAGCGGTCATGATAAAATCATGAACCACCGCATAAAGAACTTGGCGTTTACGCTCTTGTAGATCGCTCATACCCTTAAGTGCCCAAATTTATACAAAAAGTCTAGAGGCTACCTTTATGAAGAAATCAACTCTCTAAAAATTTCATTTGAAATCAAAATACCTTTTTCCGTAAGACTAAAGCGTTCATTTTTTCGCTCCATATATCCTGAGGAAACAAAGGACATAAGCCTCCTCCTGAGTTCTGGAGAAATTTTTGTTCCTATATCTCCTTCAATATCGCGAATGTTTACCCCTACCTTTAACCTAAGACCCGTCATAAGCCTTTCTTCCCAATGGGTTTCTGGGGGTAGAGTTTCGTGCTCGTGCGGGGGCAGTCGCCCTTGTTTTAAGGCCAAGATGTAAGCGGGTAGATTACGAAGATTCCACCATCTCTCAAAACAAAGAACCCCTGGCTTAAAAGAGTGTGCAGAAACGCCTACACCCCAATAGACTCCTCCTGTCCAATAGATAAGGTTATGCTTGGCTTCATAGCAAGGTCGCGCAAAATTGGAAATCTCATATCGGCTATATCCTTTTGATTCTAATATGTCGTGTGTTTCCCTAAACAGAGATATCTGGGTTTCTTCATTGGGTAACTTAAGCTGTCCAAGGCGATATTGAGAACCAAATGGGGTTTTTTCTTCGATGGTAAGGTTATACGAAGAAATATGTTGTGGTTGCCAGTCAATGGCCATAAGGAGACTCGAAATCCATAGTTGTGTCGTTTGACCTTCAAGGCCATACATAAGATCTATGTTTATGTTTTCAAAGCCAGAATCCCTCAAAGTGAAATAAGCTTTACGACTACCTTCACTGTTGTGCCCACGTTTGAGTCGAAGCAATTCATGATCTTGAAGGGATTGTACGCCTAAACTAGCTCGGTTGATCCCCAAAAGCCTCCACTCAAAAGAGTTTTCTGAATTTACGGTTTCTGGATTGATCTCGATTGTGATTTCCGATCTATTTTTCACGGAAAACTGCTTCCTAATTGTACTTAAGATTTTCTCTAAACTGGACCTTTTGAGAAGGCTAGGGGTTCCGCCTCCTAAAAAGATTGTGTCAACAGGGCTTCCTTGCCTCCAACCATATTCTTCTGAAAGTGTGATCTCTGTGCATAAAGCATTTACGTATTCTTCTATGTCTGATCGGCTTTGAGTAGGGTGTGTATAAAAGTCACAGTAGGGGCACTTGGTTTTGCAGTAAGGGATGTGGATATATAGTCCAAAAGCCTTTTTTGGGTCTTTACAGAGGCTGGCTTCTTGGGTAGCTTCCGGCGCCCTATGGATCGAGGAAACGCAAAGCTCCATCGAAGACGAAGTACTTCCTTTGACAATGGGTTTACTCTCGTTCACGAGCATGTCTCTACAGTTTCGGCAGTAGCCTATCACTTATGGGTGGGGGCGGGTAGTGCTCATGAGGCTGATTCTGAAACTGGAACAGCCCATTTCTTAGAACATATGCTCTTTAAAGGAACAGAGCGTCGAGATGGAGTCTTGATCAACGATGAAATTGAGAATTTGGGTGGAAACATCAACGCTTTTACTTCTTTTGACCATACTGCGTATCATGCTGTTCTTCCAAGTCAGCATTGGCGTCATGGACTAGATATCCTTCTGGATATGCTTTTTCATTCTCGCCTCGAAAAGACTGACATGGAAATTGAACGCCGTGTTGTTTTGGAAGAAATCAAAGAGGGGGCTGACTCACCCGAGACTGTTTTAGGGGAGAAATTATTTGCGCAGATGTATCCTGATCATCCTTATGGAAGGGCTGTTATCAGTGATACAGAGACGATATTAAGAATCCAACTCGACATACTCAAATCCTATTATCGGAAATGGTATCAGCCAAAGAATATGGTGTTGTCTGTTGCTGGGAATGTGGATTGGAATTCGCTTGTTGAAGCTGTGAGAGAGATGACAAATGGACTAACAGTTCGCACGGAAGAGTATCTCTCAATACCAGAATCCATCCCTCCAAAGGATCTTGTTTATCTTGCACTTAATTGTGGTACAGAAGAGAGAATTGTAGAAGTGGGTTTTCCCATCCCAGGAGTGCATCATCCAGATATCCCCGCACTGGAGGTCCTTTCTGTGATTTTAGGTGGCGGAGAGATGTCACGGCTGTATAGAAAAATTCGCCATGAGAAAGATTTGACGCGTTCGATAAGTACAAATTTGTTTGTTCCTCTAAAGAGCGGACGATTTCTCGTCCATGCTCTTCCTTATGAAGGGAAAGAGCTTGATTTGTTTAAAGAGTTACTCAACCAAATTCAGTTTCTTCAGAATGACCGAGTCAGTTTTTCTGAATTAAACAGAGCCAAGCTAATCTTGGAAAAGGAATTTATTTTTCATGATGAAACCATTGAAGGGCGTGCTCGTAGCCTTGGGTATTTCCAACTTACTTTTGGTTCTTTTGAACAAGAACAAGAATATCGAAATGAGGTCATGACAGTAACTCCAAGTAAGATAAAAGACGTTACTCAAGCTTATCTTCGATCTGATTATTTGGGATTTGGCTTACTTGTTCCAATGCACGAAAAGCCACCATCATTGGAGGATGTAAAGAAATTTACTGACATCTCAATATACTCAAATATCCGTTCACAACGAAAGAAAGGGCGTTGTGGAGATATCACATTTTGGAAAACTGCAACGGGGATTCGTGTAATATGCCACTGTGTATCTGATACTCCTGTTTCAACCGTCTATGCTGCTATGCTTGGAGGCTTATGGACCGAGACAGAGTGTAATAATGGGATTTCAGGCCTCATAGCATCTACCCTCGATTGTGGGACACAAAACCGTTCTCAAGAATATGTTGCCCAAGAAACTACCTACCTCCAATCTGAAATAGAAGGATTGACAGGAAAAAACTTTCAGGCACTTCAACTGGATTCAATTCATCAGAATTTTCTTCAAGCGTTAGAGCTTTTTGGAGATGTATTGTTACATCCTTCTTTCAGAGGCGAGCATGTTTTTAAAGAAAAATTAGCTTTGTTGAGGGAGTTGAAATCTCAAGAGGACTATTTTGAACTCAAGGCAGCCAACATTTTTGCAGAGAGGATGTTTCCAGGACATCCCTATGGGCTAAATATATTGGGGAATCAACAATCTGTTGAAAAGTTAGAATCAAAAGATCTAAAGGACCATTACCAATCGATTTTAAGACCAGAGGGACTAGTTCTTGGGATCGCCGGAGATTTTGATTCAGAGCTTCTCAAAGACAAGTTGGAAGAGATTTTTGAGGACTTCGCTGGCTCAGAAAAGACCGTTGATTCGCCAAAACTATTACAACCTTTGAGTGATATCACAGAAGTGAGGCGTCCAATTGAAGGAGAAAAAGCTTATATATCTTATGGATTTCGTGGGACTACTCTGAAAAATGAAGATAGATACGCCCTGGAAGTTTTATCAGCCATCTTAGCTAGCTCAGGTGGTGGCAGGCTTTATGTAAAACTTCGGGAGGAATTAGGAATAGTTTATTCCCTAGATACCTCAGTCATGCATGGCTTAACGGAGGGATACTTTGCAATCAATCTAAATACAACACCTGATCAAGTGGAACAAGCCTATGATGAAATTCAAAAGGAGCTAAGAAGACTCAAGTCTGATGGATTGTCAGAAGAGGAGATCTTGCGCGTAAAAAATTTTTTAATAGGTACTTATGATATAGAGCTTCAACGGAGTGGAGCGAAAGCTTGCCAACTTTGTCTTTCTGAACTCTACGGAACAGAACACAGTCTCAAAGACTATCCGAGAAAGATTTCAAAGGTAACGATCGCAGATGTCCAAGAAGTGGCAGATCGTTATCTAACATTAGATAAGGCCGTGTATATTTTGTTGTCGCCTTCCGTTCACTAGATTCCATTTTGGTAAGAGGTCTTCACGGATGAAAACAGCGATGTCTTGAGATCCCAGTGTGCTAAATACCTTTCGAGTAAGATAGTATCGAATGCCTTCCTTCATAGTGGCCTTACTCATATCAGGAACCCACCATTCTCTTAATTTATAGCGTTCGATTTTATAAGAAGAAATTAGTTTTTCCTGAGTGTGAGATCGATTCTCCCAGTTGTCAATTACAATAGCGGGATTCTTTTCTGGATCAAGTGATGGCCAGTACCACTGTTTATAGTTTCTTAGATACCAGGCAAGGGGCCACACTGAATGCCCTGTTCCTATGACCTGTATCGAAAGTTTTGTTCCTTCTTCAGTTGTTTCCGAAAGGGATTCAACATGATTTACAAGGTCTATTATTTCCCAGGACGTATGGGTATAAACCAGCCTTTCTCTTGGATCTGAGGAAAATGTAAAAGAAGACCTAAAAGTTAAGAATCCTTGCCAAACCATCAAAACGACTAAAACACAACCCAAAACAAATCGAGAAAAAGGTTTAACGAAGCAATGCCCAAAAAATGTGGGCAACACCGAACTTAAATAGAAGCACCAGGGCAAGATAAGATGGATGGATAACCAAGGAACTTTTTCTCCTGCATAGGAATAGAGAACAAGTGAACTGGCACCCCAATGAAAACTAAAAGCTTGAAGAAATTCTTTCTTTGCCAGGTGAGCGCGGACCATGAAATACCATACACCCAGTTCCAGAATCAAAAGGGCAGGATGCCAGGGTCGATTCATATGGAATAGCTTGGAAAACGTTGGGTAAAGCCAAGTCCAGGCCGAATAACTAACAACTAAGACGGTACTTGCCCCGATCAAATAAAATAAGAATCTTTTCTTAGAAATGTTTGAAGAGGCAAGGGTTGCAAATATAGAAGTCGTCAAACCTAAGAAAATTGGTATCTCGTATATGGCGATGAGGGGAAAGTAGTAGTGAAAGGGACCAGCAATTCTTTGAATCTGATTTTGATGGACCCAGTAAGGGATCATCTTTCTATACAATACATCTAAAATGCCCTCCGGGTTTCTGCCTATTGACGAATAAAACAGACAAAAGACAAAGATAAATACAAAGATGACTCCACACACATGTTTTAGATTTTTGAAACAGTAATCCGCTATGCGTTGTAAACGACTTTTAAAGGCTAGAAGGAATCCTTGTGAAGAAACAGCGTCTTGGAAAATAAAAAAACTTAAAAAGGAGAATCCATAAAATAAAAAATTTAACTTTGTACAAACCATCAAAGAGAAAAAGAGAGAGGCTAAATATAGCCACTGAAAAGCCCTCTTTTTATAGAACAAATAACTCAAACTTAGGAATCCAACGACTAAAGCCAACATCACTGTATCCATTCCTAGGAAGCGGGAAAAATAACACAGAGTTGGGGATAGGGAGACGATTGCAAGATACATGATTGTGGAAGAAATGTTTAATTTCTGAAAAAGGGGCCAAGCCAGAGGAACGATAAGTAAGCCAGAAATGGCAGTCGGAAGACGTCCCGTAAAGTCATTGACAGGAAGGATTTCGAATAGCCCAGCCTGTAAATGGAAAAGGAAAGGACCATGGAGCATGGGATCGAATTTATAACTTCCATGAGTCGCATATCTCCATGACGTCACAGCGTATAATGACTCATCGTGATGGTAGGGTTTGTGACCTAAATCATAAAATCGGCTGAGTATGAAAAAGAGAGCGATGAAAAGGATAAAAATAAGTGAAAGGCGACTTATCGCCATCTTTTTTTTATTTCTTCGTCAAAGTGCTTCCGATATAAGACATCCCATTCTCGACTTCCTTCCGCAAGGTTACGAGCATAGGATTTAAGTTTTTTCCGTACAACGGCATCCACTTCTTCATCCATTCTGCAGTAATCAGTAATAATTTGTTTGGCGATCTTTAGCATCCTTGAAGGTTCGCTTGTTTGACCAAATCCTTCCTTAAGCACCCCATCTGTCAATAAATGGGAAATGTGAGAAATTTTGTCTTCATTTAATCTCATAAAATCAGACATCTTTCTTTCACAAGTTGTGCTTTAACGATGTTGAACATTTTCCGTCGATCAAGTTCTCCGCTAGCAAACTGGGCTTCATATTTGGAAAGTAGTTGATCTACTTCTTTGTTAAGATCATCTTCAATTCGAAGGTCTTTGATAAAAATTTCCACAAGTCTTTCGTGAATTTTTCTTTCCGGTGAATTAAGAATGACTAATTTCTGGTTTTGCCATTCTAACATCAGCTTTGTAACAATTCGTGAAACTTCTTCCTGTTTTAACTTCACTTCAATCACCGTAACAATAGGTTTCGAATTCTGTCAACGTGCCTTCTATTTGTTCCAAAAGCGATCTGTCCACAGATAACATAGTCTTTGGCCCCAGTTGCTATAGGTTCATTGGAGGGCCTTCCTCTTAACGTTTCGACAGCCAATAACGCGAAACAGATAGCTTCCAATTGACCAACAGCTATCCCATAAGACTCAGAAGACGTAATTGCACAGGTAGGAAGGTTTCTCTTAAAAAGTTCTAGAAGGAACAAATTTTTGGCGCCTCCTCCAGCAACAATGATTTCTGTTGGACGAGCTCTTGGAAAAACATATCTCTTATAAGCCTCTGAAGTGATACGTGCTACTGCAAAGGTTATTGTAGAAACCGCATCTTCTACACACAGTTGATCAAACTCATGTTGATATCGCTTGAGGAAATGGGGACCAAATTCTTCCCATCCAGCTGACTTTGGCGGAGGTAAGCTAAAATAGGGATGTGAAGAAAGTTCTTCAATTAGTTTTTGATGAGGTTTTCCTTTTCTAGCGAGTAATCCATTTCGGTCCCATAAAAGTTTTTCACTGGTTCGCCATTTGACAATGGTATCAATCCACATATTGGCAGGGCCAGTATCAAAAGCCATCTCCACTTTTTTATTTTTGAGTAATGTAACGTTTCCAATCCCTCCAAAGTTTTGCACCGTGATCGTCTTTCCATTTTTTCCAAAAAGCAATCGGTGGGAATGAGGTGCAAGTGGTGCGCCTTGGCCTCCTATTGCAATATCTGCTGTTCTGTAGTTTCCAATCACCGTGATCCCTGTTCTTATAGCAAGCCTGGAAAGATCTGATACCTGGATAGTAGTTCCGATGTTTTTTCCTAGGAATCGAAAGGGCTTCGGGGCATGGACTAATGTTTGGCCATGAACTCCAATCACGTCTATGTCAGAAAGCCGAATGTTAGTTTTTTGAGCTAGTTTTCGAACGACTTGATTTGCTAGTTCTGACCAGCGAGCTGCCAATAACGCGCTTTCCTTGAGAAGGTTTTTTTCAGATATCTCTTTTACTGTTTGAACCCACTCTTTAGAAAAGCGTTTATATACATGACCCAGAGGCTCGATTTTGTAGTCACCATTCTTGAATTGGAGTTTAAGCAAGACAGCGTCCATTCCGTCCAAAGAGGTTCCTGACATCATTCCTATAGCAAGAAGAGTATTCATCCAACAATCAAATCAAGCGAAGGTCCTACACTTATAGAAAACTCCTTGTGAGCCTGCAAAATATCTCCATCAAGCATTGGGCGCATTGGAGTCGAAGTTTTCACCAAAACCTCTCTGGATGGAAGTTGTAAAAGCGTAGGATCGTAGATTAATTCCCCTCTATACATTTGAAATAAGTGAAAAACGAGATTTCTTGGGGGTTCCTTCAGAATGAGCAACCCAAACCGACCGTCTGGATCTTCAGCCCCATAATAAGGTTTAAAGCCAAAGCCAATATTTCGAATCGTTGCCGCACTAACTGTGGTTACTTGACTACCTTGAATCAATAGTTTGTTGTCCTGCCACAAGTGGATAGGAAATTTCTTGAACATGGACTTTGAAAATTCCCCACCAACCATTGCAGATCCAATGGTTTGGCTCAACAATTTGATAGCTATAAGTTGAGACGGATTCTTTTGGCTTTGATAGTATTCAATAAAATTAGCGAAGCCTCCTATCGCAAAAATAAAACCGTAATGCTGATTAACTTTTAATAAATGCCTTCGAGCAATGGAAAAGGAAAGAGATTGATCATATCGATCCAACAACACTTTTAAGTGGGGTAGTGGGGGTCGAAAGATTCCGACGCTAGTGGCGACTGTATTCATGGTACCTCCTCTTAATATTGCAATTCGAGGTAGCTGTGTTGCTCCATAAGTCACAAGTAACCGAGTTAATGTTTGCCGAAGTGTTCCGTCTCCCCCACAAATAAACAGTGTGTCGGGGCGAGCTCTTAATACATCTTGCAGGGCGGTGGGAAGTTCACTTGGCGACCTGCTCATCATAAAAGGCCCTCGATCCCCAAACGTGTGTTCCAACTTGGATATAAAGTCTCTCTGAGAGCGAGCAAGCCTAGAATATAGGTTGACCAGTAGAGCTACTCCCTGATGAAGGGGTTTTTTCCTTTTAGAAGGCACAATCTTCCATCAAATCTGACTTCTTCAAAATCACAAGGGATTTTCTCCAAACTAAGGGTCCGTGAAAAATGTAAAGGTTATTTTTTCACGGACCCTAACAGGAGGTATGCTAAACTAGCTTGGTGAGCGAAAGAACGGTCATTAAGTTTGTAGATGCTGAGAAAACCAAAGATGCTAAAAGAAGGGTTCCTTGTTTGACTGTATTGGAGGGGAGTTCTGTAGGGAAGGTTTTTCGCATAGAAAAGACATCAGTGTTAATCGGGCGGAGTAATGATGTAGATATTGTTCTTGCCGAAGAGGGCGTGTCAAGAAAACATGCCAGAATCGATACTCATGAAGATTCCTATTCGCTAACAGATCTTGGAAGTACAAATGGCACGCTAGTCAATGGAATTGCAGTAGAGCAGGTTGCCCTTCACGATGGAGATAAACTAATGATTGGGGATGTTTTGTTAGGGTTTGCCTTACAAGATGCAATGGATGTTGAGTATCAGGAAAAACTGCGAACAATGGCCCAGAAAGATGGCCTAACCAATGTTTTTAATCGACGATATTTTATTGAAACTTTAAGACGCGAGACCAATTACGCTTTGCGTATGAGGCAGTCCCTTACATGCATCATGTTTGATATTGATCACTTCAAAAAAGTAAACGATCAATATGGCCACCAGGCAGGAGACACAGTCTTGCGTGAGATCGCAAAAAATCTATCGGAAGGATTACGAGCGTATGATTTGTTGGCTAGGTATGGTGGAGAAGAGTTTATTATTTTGTTGCGCGGAACTGCATTAGACAATGCATTGATCTTTGCTGAACGGATTCGAAAAAAGGCGGAAAGCTTAAATATTGTATTTGGCGGTCAACATACTTCCATCACAATCAGCGTAGGAGTTTCTACGTTAAACCCTGATTATCCTATGGAAGCAGAGGACTTGATTAAGGAAGCAGATCGTTACTTGTATGAAGCCAAGAAAAGAGGGCGAAATATGGTCTGTTCTGTCCGAAATCAGGGGAATTAAGAGGAAAGGTTTTTCTTCATTCATTGCCCAATCGGATCTATCGCATTTTTCAGTATGGAAACCCTTCTGTTGGAGATGAATTCCTTCTAGATCGAGAAAATACACATCTAGTCACAAAAGTGTACCGTCTTTCCGCAGGAGATTCCTTCATCCTTTTAAATGGTAATGGACTTATATCAAGCGCAAAATTGGTAGGAGTTAAGTCAAAGCTTGTAAATGCTCTTATTTTTGAGAAAGAGGAAAAAAAACCTTCTTCTCCTTACCTTACACTTCTTCAGAGTCTCCCAAAAGGAGAAAAATCGAAATGGATTGTACAAAAAGCGGTGGAATGGGGGGTTTATCGGATTCTGTTTTTTGAAGGGCGATACTCGGTTGCCCGAGCCAAAGCCCAAGACAAAGATAGTCAGATAGAAAAATGGAGGCACGTAGCCACCGAAGCTTTGAGACAAAGTGGCAATCCATTTTTACCTCAAATGATCAATGTTTTACCATTTCATCATGCCGTGGAACTCTCTCAACAGTCAGACATTTGCCTAATGTTTGATGAAAAAGGAGAAAAATATTTAATGGCGCAAGAATTTATTCAAAAAAAGCCCACCTCAATCACGGTTGGAATAGGGCCTGAAGGTGGCTGGTCTGATGAAGAAAGGGATTATCTCTTTCAGCATCACTTCATAGGAGTCCGAGTAGGACCATACATCCTTCGTACTGAGACAGCGTCCATTGGGGCTTTGGCCATTTTAAGGAGTTTTTACCCTCCAAAAGGATAGTGATTTTAACGAGTTGATTTCATTGAACTTAAGTGTGGTTTCCTTATAAAATAGAAGATATATGATATTTTTCTGTCGTGGGTGGTTGAAGCGCCTATTCTTCCTTTTTGTTGGATGCGGGTTAGCTTGGGTTTCAGCTTCAGGGTGTTTACACAAGAAAATCCAGATAGTGGGTTCTCGTCATGATTCTGATTGGCCGATTGAAGATCCCAAGACTTCGCTTTATAACGCATTACTCCATTGGAGACGATTTTCAGACCAAGGAAAGGTGGACAAAGCCATTGAAGCCTTGGAAGAGGCCCTGCATATAGACAACCATTCTCCGTTTATTTTGACTCGGCTAGCCTACGAATATACACGGAAAAATGACTTGGTCCGTGGTGAACAGATGGCCCAAATGGCCGTCGGATTAGATCCCAACTATCGAGATGCGCATTACCTATTGGGAAAAGTTTATGCAGCAAGAGGCGAGTGGATCAAAGGAGAGGAGTCTTTAAAGAAAGTCATCGAGTTAGACCAAGAAGCTCCAGAGGAAGGAATCATTGCGCTGTCTGTACTTTATGTTGAATCAAAACAACCGGAAAAAGCGATAGAAACCTTAAAAGCATTTTTGGAAAAAGATGCGAGTCACTTACTTGCACATTATTACTTAGGCAGAGTCTACTCGGAAATGAACCAACTTGATTTAGCCCTGAAAGCTTATGAGGCAGCAGTTGATATTAATCCCACATTTTCGGCAGCTCAAAAGGCTATTGCTTTCATTTATGAATACCAGGGAAAGGCCAAGGAAGCGATTCATTCATTCGAGAAGGTCCTTGAAGCCGAACCAGACAACGTAGACGTAAGAAATCACTTAGGTCAGTTATATATTGAACAACAGGATTATGTTCGCGCTTTAAAAGAGTTCGAACAAGTTGTGAAGCTTCAGCCCAACGATGCGACTGCTCGATTGAGGATAGGACTCATCCATTTACGCCAAGAGGAATATCAAAAAGCAGAAAAGACTTTTTCTGAACTTTTGAAGGAAGTCCCGGCCCTTGATCAGGTTCGTTACTATCTTGGACTTGTCTTTGAAAAACAAGGAAAAGTCGAAAACGCAGTTAAAGTGCTTGAACAAGTCAAATCATCTTCCAGCGTATATATTGATGCACAGCTTGTACTTGGGTTTGTGTACGAAGGTCATGAAAATTTGGGATCTGCCGAGAGTACACTTCGGAAAGCTTTAAAAGAAAAACCAACTGCCACTTCGGTGCGGGCTGGGTTGGCTGGGGTTTTGGTGAAGCAGAGGCGATATGAGGAAGCTATTACTCTACTCGAACAAGGGATTTCAAAATCTTCAAAAGATGAAACCTTATGGTTTAGTTTAGCTGAAGTATATGACAAAATGGGAAACTTGCCTAAATTTGTTGAGTGCGTGAAAACTGTCATCGAGGTCAATCCAGATAACGCGAATGCATTGAACTATTTAGGCTACACTTATGCAGAAAAGAGGATTAATTTGGCCGAAGCCGAGCAACTCATTAAACGTGCTTTAGAGATTAAACCAAAAGACGGATATATTACAGATAGTCTTGGGTGGGTTTATTATCAAATGGGTATGCTTAATGATGCTATCAAAAAATTGGAAGAAGCCATGGGCCTAGCTCCCAATGAACCTGTGATCATGGAACACTTTGCAGATGCCTTAATAAAACACGGAAACTCCCAGCGCGCTCGTGAGATCTATGAACAAGCTTTCAAACTATCCAGAGATAAATTAGAAAAGCAGAGAATTGATGACAAGATTAAAGCCTTGCCAAAAAGCCAAGACTCTTCCTCTGAACTTTAACCCGGTTAAGATTTTTGTCCTTTTCTTCTCTATTGGGGCTTTGGGATCGTGCCACCCAAAGACTCCTCAAGTTATTATTGGACAACGTAGTTCCGTAGATTGGCTTCGATCCTTACAAGAAGGACGTCCAAATTTGAGGACGGTAAGAGCAGAGGCAAGAATTGAAACTCGGATTAAAGCCCGAAGAATTCGATTTCATGCCTCCATTTTAGTTTCTGATGCAGGAAAGATGTATGTCGAGGCACAGGGTTTTGGTTTTTCTGCCGCACATGCCGTCTTAGATTCAAAGCAAGCCTTGATCTACATTCCAAACAAGGGGGTCGCCTATAAAGGTGATGGAGGTGACGGTTTAGTAGCTTTATTCGGCATCAAAATGAATTTTCGAGATTGGATCAACCTTTTGTTGGGATCTGTGCCCGCATACCCAACTACCATTGTTCATTTTGAATCCTTCCAGAAAGAGACTAAGCTTACTTTAGGTAGACATCCGAATTTAACTCTTTTAAAATTTGATACAACATCCGGATGGGTGAAGGAATACCTCCGAAAGAGTGATTCTTTAATCCACAGGATCTTGTTTGGAAAACCGATTCAGACTGCTTATGGTCTTTATCCGTCTCAACTCAAGATAGAAATGTCGGAATATTCATTGGAAATTCATTTCAGGAAAGTAGAACCCAATCCAAAACTTGATCATCATCTTTTTAAATTGGACCTTCCAGCTAATACAACAATTCATCCGATTGAAGTTACTGATTCCTTGATCACACCATAGCCATTCGATACCGTATAAGTGTAATGAGCAAGCGTAAGCGGATTGGAGATATACTCATAGAGAGTGGCCTTATTGATGAGACTCAACTTCAAATTGCTTTAGAGAATCAGAAAATTGCGTCCAAGCGGTTGGGTCAAACTTTGGTTGACTTAGGTTTTTTATCAGAAGAACAATTAGCCAAAATTTTGAGTCAACTTAGTGGAATACCTGCTGTCGACGTCTCAAAGTTCCACATTTCTCAACAAGCCATGCGTTTTGTTCCCATCGAATTTTGCAAAAAATTTCACTTGGTGCCGATTTCGATCAAAATGGTAAATCAAAAAAACCATCTCATCGTTGCATTTTCAGATCCTATGAATCTAGAAGCTTTTGATCAACTTCGTTTCATGACAAATCTTCCAGTTTTACGTGTGGTGGGTACATATTCTGGAGTTGAGCAAATCATCCGTCATCATTATACGTTGAAGAAAGGATCAAAGAAGGAGGAAATAGACTGGAGGGAGTTGACTTTGGCTCAAGTCAGTGAAAACCAAGCAGGAAGTATGGAGGTGTTCCGGGATGGAAAATTCGAACAAGTGAGTTTAAATAATAAGGATGAGAAGCGCCCTGACCCAGGTATATCCAAGACAGTGACCGCTTTAGAGAAGTGTATTCATCTATTAACATTTGCTTTGGAAAAGAAGAAAGTCTTATCACGTGAAGATGTAGATAAGATTTTATCTATTTTACGTTCTTAAATGATAGATCCAATTTTGGAGGTTGAAGGCCTTTCTATATCCATTCGTTTAAGGAAGAGGTGGCATAGAGCGGTTGATGGAATTTCATTTCAAATTCAAAGAGGTGAAATTCTAGCCTTGGTTGGCGAGTCTGGCTGTGGAAAATCGATCACAGCACTATCAATTTTAAAACTTTTACCTCGGCAATTTTTACAGATTGATGAAGGTCGTATCCAGCTTTCAGGCAGAGATCTCCTTAAGCTTACACAAAGAGAAATGAGGAAACTACGAGGAAAAGAGATCGCCATGATTTTTCAAGAACCGATGACTTCGTTAAATCCAGTCTTCACCGTGGGCGATCAAATTCGTGAAATCATTCAGATCCACTCCTTGGCAAGAAGTAAAGCAGCCAAAGATATGGCCATAGAGGCTATGCATCATGTAGGGATTTCGGCTCCTTTAGAACGTTTTGACCACTATCCCCATCAAATGAGTGGAGGAATGAGACAACGAATCATGATTGCAATGGCTCTGGCCTGCCAACCAAGTGTCTTGATTGCCGATGAACCAACAACAGCATTAGATGTTACGATCCAAGCACAAATTCTCGAACTCATTGTAAGGCTTACAAACGAACACAAAATGGGCGTTATTCTTATTACGCATGACTTAGGGGTTGTTTTTGAGGTGGCCCAGCACGTTGCAGTGATGTATGCGGGAGTGATTATGGAGTTGGCAGAAGTTAACAGTCTTTTTAAGAATCCGCTGCACCCATATACTCAAGCGTTATATCGATCTTTACCAAAAACAGAGGTGCTAAGACTACAAACGATTCCAGGAAGGGTTCCTCCTTTAGACGCGGTACCTCCTTATTGTCGATTTTATGATCGATGTCCGTTGGCGCATGCACAATGTAAAGTAGGTGAACCACAACTAAGGGAAGTTGAACCAGGGCATTTTGTCCGGTGTATCAAAGTTTAATGGCGCTTCTCACCGTTCAGAGTCTTACAAAGAGATTCCTAGTTCGAAAAGGGTTTTTACGAAAGATCAAGGGATATACTCACGCAGTTGAAAATATTTCTTTTAGTTTGGATTCTGGAAGAACTTTGGGGCTGGTAGGAGAATCAGGATGTGGAAAAACTACTCTGGGGCGAACGATTTTGCGCCTTATAGAGCCTACTTCTGGAACGATTATCTTTGACCAACAAAATATTAGTGAAATGTCTAAAAGTGAGCTTCCAAATTGGAGGAAAAAAGCCCAAATCATTTTTCAAGACCCTTTTAGTTCTTTAAATCCTCGGATGAGGGTTAGAGATATTATTGGTGAAGGGATTGTCATCCATAGATCGTGTAGCCGTAGCAAAGTTCTGGAAGAGGTATCTTCTTTGTTGGAGTTAGTTGGACTAGAATCTAGATCGATGGATAAGTTTCCGCATCAATTTAGTGGAGGACAAAGACAAAGAATCGGAATTGCAAGAGCGCTGGCTCTTAACCCTCAAATGATTGTTGCGGACGAACCCGTTTCTGCTCTTGATGTTTCTGTTCAGGCTCAAATCATAAATTTGCTTCTAGATCTTCAACAAAGTAGAAAGCTGACGTATCTTTTTATTTCTCATGATTTACGAATCGTAGAATTCGTAGCAGAGCAAGTGATGGTCATGTACTTGGGTAGAGTGATGGAAATGCTTCCCGCAAAGGGCTTAGCGCTTAAAGCTTGTCATCCTTACACTCAAGCTCTATTGAGTGCCGTTCTTACTCCAGATGAGCAAGGTAATCGGACGAAAAAGAAAAGGGTTGTGTTGGGCGGGGAAGTGCCAAATCCTATGTCTCCACCTTCAGGGTGTGTATTCCATCCACGCTGTCCCCTTGCTGCAGAGGTCTGCCGTAAGGAAGATCCTGTTTTGAGAAACATAGGCCAGGGCCATAGTGTAGCATGTCATCTCGTATGAAAAAGACTCTAAAAGTCACGCCTCTGGGTGGATTGGGCGAAATTGGAATGAACATGATGGTGATCCAGTTTGGACAGGAGGCCATTATTATTGACTGCGGAGTTATGTTCTCCGATCCCTATTTACCAGGAATAGACTTAGTGGTGCCGGATTTCCGCTATGTTTTAGATGAAAAGGTCGAACCCAAAGCAGTACTCCTAACGCATGGCCATGAAGATCATATTGGAGCCCTACCTTTTCTTTTAAGGCAGAGAAATATTCCAGTTTATGGTTCCAGGTTTACTTTAGAGTTGGTTAAGGAAAGGCTTCGAGAACACACTTTGCTATCAGATGTTGAACTTAATTTGGTCAAAGAGCGAGACCGTATTCGTTTGGGATCATTTGACATTGAGTTCATTCAGATGAGTCACTCGATAGCTGACGCTTTGGCATTGGCCATTCGGACACCTATGGGGATGATCATTCACACAGGTGATTTTAAAATTGACCCTCATCCGGCAGATGGGAGAACGACTGATTTAAAGCGATTTCAGGAACTTGGAGAGGGAGGGGTCTTGCTTCTGCTTTCAGATAGCACAAATGTAGAAATTCCTGGAAAAAGCATTTCAGAGAGTTCCGTGCGGTTAGGGATTGAAAAAATTATCGATCAAACATCAGGATGGTTCGTTTTGTCTTCATTTGCATCTCATATTCCAAGAATTCGTCAAGTCATAGAGATAGCAGAATCGAGGAAGAAAAAATTACATGTGGTTGGCCGTTCCATGGTTCAAAACATTTCCATTGCTAGAAACCTTGGCTATCTGAAATTCCCTGAAAATTTCTGGTTAGATGGAAATGCAGCTGCGTCTCTTCCAAGAAATAAATTAGTCATTCTATCTACAGGTAGTCAAGGAGAGCCAAGATCTGCACTTGCACGTATGGCCTACAATCAACATAAAGAACTAAAAATTAAAAAGGGTGACAATGTTGTTCTATCTTCCAGGTTTATTCCCGGCAATGAGAAGGCTATATACGCTATCATCAACCATCTTTATCGCAGAGGTGCAGAAGTTTTCAGCACTCTGGGAGCCAAGGTTCATGTTTCGGGGCATGCTTATCGAGATGATCTCAAGGAAATGTTGCTCGCGGTAAAACCAACATATTTCATTCCTATTCATGGAGAGTATAGGCACTTGGTAAAGCACATACAGTTGGCTCAGGAGACAGGAATTCCAGCAAGCAAAACTATTCTTTTAGAAGATGGTCAACCCATTGAGTTTTTAGATGGCAAAGCGAAACAATTGGAGCCACTTAGTGTTAGTCGATCTGTAGTTGATGGACATGAGATTACTGATATTGGGACGGACGTGCTCAGAGATCGAAGACATTTATCAGAAGCGGGAATTGTGGTTGTGCTGGTGATTCTGGATTCTCATAGCGGCGAAATTGTTCGGGGTCCTGAGCTTTTTTCTCGTGGACTTGCCTTTGAAGAAAAAATTGAGGACCTTTTGTATGATGCTCAAAAAGTAGTGAGGAAGACTCTCAGTGCATTGGACTGGGAACTTAAGACTGAAAATTTTGAAGTTCAAGAAGAGATTCGCCTTCAGGTACGAAGATTTTTCAAAAACCGCCTGGATCGAAAACCAGTTGTGATTCCAATTGTGATAGAAGTATGAGAGTTGATAGCTGTGTAATAACGCGGTAAGCTATTTTTCTTCATGATCGAGTTGCACTGAATTTTCTCCTAGATATACTCCTAAAAATTCGTACCTTTTTTACTGGACGGAAAGAGAATGTCTAAAGATTTGCATACGAAAACATTTACCCCGATTCGCGATTTAATCGGCTTTATCCTTTTAGCGATGGCTGTTTTTCTGTTTCTAGCACTGGTAAGTTACGATCCAACAGATCCTTCCTGGAATACACAAGTGGCTGGCCCTCAAATCGTTATCAGCAATTATGGGGGAATTGTGGGGAGTTATTTAGCAGACTTTCTGATGCAATTTTTTGGTTATGCTTCATTACTCATTCCAATTTTGATGCTTGGCCTCACCTGGGCTGTGGTTTTTTCCCCCACTTTAGGAAAACTTTCTGTTCGATTGTTGGGATGTGGAAGCTTGCTTCTTTCTGTGTCCCTTTTTCTTTCACTCATGGAAGGAGACAAACCACAGGTTCCGGCATGGGGCGGACTTTTTGGCTATCTCATTCGTAAGAGCTCTGTTCATTACCTGGGAGTAGGCGGAAGTTTTCATCTAGCTTTTACGGTATGTCTGATTGGGTTGGTGTTAACTGTGGGGCTAACTTTTAAAGGTGTTGTAAAATATTTTGAAATGTTCCTAAGATTTTTAAAGAAAGTCATTATTTTAACTATCCATTGGAACAAAAAGGTTAGTCAAAAAACCGAATTCCAGTTGGAAAAAAGTGAGCATTATTTTGAGAGAGGAATGAAGGCCATCCGAGATCATGAGGACGAACCCAGGATTTCATTACCACAAAAGGTTAAGAATACTGGAACGAACACTGAAGAATTGCCAAAATTTCATACTTTCTTGGAAAATTTCCACTACCGAGTAGAAAAACTCAACGAGAAAGAAAACCGGATTTACAAGCTTCCAGGGGCCGATTTGTTGGAAGCGCCTCAAGTAAAAGAACTTTCAATTGATCAGGATGAGCTTTTACAAAATGCCCAGATTTTAGAAAGGAAGCTTAAAGATTTTGCTGTTTACGGGAAAGTTGTAGAAGTCCAACCTGGGCCTGTTGTAACCATGTATGAATTTGAGCCAGCGCCAGGCATTAAGGTCAATCAAATTTCCCGCCTTAATGACGACCTTGCGCTAGCCTTGAAGGCTCTTTCGGTCAGGATAACACCTATCCCCGGAAAAGCTGTCATAGGAATTGAGGTAGCCAACCGAGAACGTCTTATTGTTTATTTGAAAGATGTAATTTCCGACCCTATTTTTAAAGGAAGCAATTCTCTTTTAACTTTGGCCTTAGGTAAGGACATCTCAGGTACGCCATATGTGACAGACCTTCGTAAAATGCCACATCTTTTGGTTGCAGGTGCAACAGGCTCGGGAAAATCTGTTTCAGTAAATAGTATGATTCTTTCTATTCTTTATAAGGCGACTCCAGAGGATGTACGGATGATTCTTGTAGATCCTAAAATGCTCGAACTTTCTTTTTATGACAATATTCCACATCTACTATTACCTGTGGTAACGGACCCTCGAAAAGCCGCTGCTGCACTTCGATGGGCAGTTGTTGAGATGGAACGTCGATATCGACTTATGGCAGAGATCGGCGTTCGTAATATTGAAGGGTACAATAAAAAAGTGCCGTCTATCCTTGGAGAAATGATGACAAGGAAAGAGCAGCCAACAGCACAAAACGAGTTACCATTAAACACTGACGAAGAGCATACTGAAAAACAAAAAGACCAGCACACAGGACATATGCCATACATCATGATCGTCATCGATGAATTGGCCGATCTTATGATGGTATCAAGCAGAGAGGTAGAGGAATCAATTATTCGTTTGGCACAGATGGCACGTGCGGCAGGAATTCACTTGTTGCTTGCGACTCAAAGGCCCTCAGTGGACGTTATTACAGGTGTGATTAAAGCCAATATGCCAGCACGAATCTCTTTCCAAGTTTCTTCAAAAACTGACTCAAGAACGATTTTGGATTCAAATGGTGCCGAGCTTCTTTTAGGAGCAGGAGATATGCTTTTCATTCCTCCGGGAACATCGAAACTAACACGGATCCATGGAGCTTTTGTGACGGATAATGAAGTTAAATGTATAACAGATTTTTGGAAGGCACAGGGAAAACCAAACTACGATGATAGTATTCTAAAGTTTAGAGAGCACCAAGAGCTTACTACGATTGAAGGGGGAGAAGATGAAGAGATGTACAATCAAGCGTTAAATCTTGTGCGTCTTTACCGTGTTGCCTCGATTTCCATGATTCAAAGAAAACTTCGAATTGGCTACAACCGTGCAGCAAGACTTGTTGAACGAATGGACGAAGAAGGGATCTTAGCACCTGGAGAGGTAGGAAAACCGAGAGAAGTACGGATGAGTCGAATCGACGGATGAGGAGTCTAATTGACGATCAGGAGTCTAATAGACGGATGAGGTTTTACTTAAAATGGTTAGCTATTGCCTACCTCACCGTAACATCTTCCACTTTTTCTAAAGAAAAAGATCTTACTATTCTGTACACATCAAATACACAAGGGGAGTTAAGGCCATGTGGGTGCGGTAAGGAGCAATTAGGGGGTCTTGCACGAAGAGCAACAGCTGTTTTTCGCGAAAGGATTGGAAATGGGCCCATCATCCTTTTAGATGCAGGAGATACATTCTTCGTATCCAGAGATTTACCTTCGCACATCTTTAAAGAGGCAAAAGTCGACGCAGGAAAAATTGCCACTGTGTATCGTTATTTGAAGTACGATGCTGTGTTAGCTGGTGAAATCGACTCATTACTTGGGGATTTGGATCGAGGAGATCTGTCATGGATTGGCACGCCAGAGAGACCCTTCTCTGTTATTGAGAAGGATGGGTGGAAAGTTGCCGTATTTGGGTATCTGTCTCCTAAACTAGCTGACCGAGAGGAAATAGAAAAGGATCTGAGACTATCTTTGCTAGTTAAGGATGTGCGAGAAGTTCGTCCAAAAGTAGACCTGGTCATTCTGTTGCTCCATGCTTTAGAAAGAGAAACTTCCCTAATCCTCAAAAAAGCCAAGGGTGTAGATCTTGTCATTTCAGGCCATGTAGGCAGATTGTTACAGGATGCTCAAGTGAAGCAAGGTGTACTCATTTTTGAGGCAGAAAACCGAGGTAAGTATTTGGGGAAAATAACCATTCACCTTTCGAACGAAAAAATGTCACCAAAGAATCAGGTCCATCGGTTGAAGATAAAGGAAGACCTTCATTTTGTAACTTCAGAGTTGGAGCCCCATCGAAAGAAGACAGGAGGATTGTCTTGGACCGATGTCTATCCTGGCTATCCAAAACTGGTCCAAGAATTGAAAAACCTGGAATGGCGAGAAGACAAAATAAAAGGAGATCTTTTAAAATGGGGAAGTGAGCCCAAAAGTTGGTATGCCCACGAATTGATAAAACTTGGAAATGGCTTTGAAGATGATCCAAACATCCAGAGGATCCTCAAATAAAAGAATGTTGGGCATTTAAGGTATAAGGTACGATGTACATCCGCACATTCTTATTGCTTTTGCTCATTTTCAATTCTTTTCATGTTTATGCAGACCATGACGGGAACTCATTCTTGGATCAACTGCAAAAGACCTATGAGTCCATCCAAAACATAAAAGCAGACTTTGAACATGTCTATCGATCTTTAAGATTTGAAGAAAAGAAATCAAAGGGGACAGTAGCGATCTCTAAACCTGGGAAAATGCGATGGGATTACAAAATTCCGAAAGGGCGAATTTTAGTTTCTGACGGTGCTTTCATTACTTTATATGATCCAGAAGATCAGCAAGCCCTTGTATCTCCTCAACCTAAAGATGGCTCTTTCCCCTTAGCGCTTTCGTTCTTGATGGGAGAGGGAAAACTAAAAGAAAAGTTTAGGGCAGAAGTGGCTCCTCAATCAAAAAATTCGAAACTTAACCCATTGATCCTTCGGTGTAAGCCAAAGGATTTTGATCCGAATCTCTCTGAAATCTATCTTACTCTTGATACGGAAGATCCTATCAAAGTAGTAGGAACCCGAATCATAGATGGGTTGGGTGGAGAAAGTGAAATCTCTTTCTCAAATATCGATCTGAAGGCAAAAATAGTAAAAAACTTTTTTGAATTTAAGCTTCCTAAAGGGGCTGTGAAGGTATCCATGCCAACCGGAAATATAAAAATGCAATAAATTCGCTTCCTCATACTTTTGACATGAGTCGCTTACATTCGTTAAACTCCACCGTTTAATGAAATCCTTAGAAGACAAGATCAAAGTGGGCATGATTAGTTTGGGGTGTCCTAAAAACCTTGTGGACGCTGAAGTCATGCTCGGGCTTCTCAAAAAGGAGAGCCATGTGTTAACCAATGATGCATCCCAAGCGGATGTGTTAATTGTAAATACCTGTGCATTCATAGAAGAATCAAAGAAGGAGTCGATCGACACGATTTTAGAAGTTGCGCAGCTAAAAGCGAAAGGATCCCTAAAAAAGCTCATTGTCACTGGATGTTTGGCACAGAGATATCAGACTGAGCTAGAACAGGAATTACCCGAAGTGGATCACTTCATTGGAACAGGTGAATTTCAGAGGATTGCAGAGTTTGCCAATCTTAGACCAGAGCTCCCAGTGGTTCGTTCGGCTGTGGCTCGTCCAGAATATGTATACGACTATGCCACGCCTCGTCTATCTACACTTCCTCAACACACAGCTTACGTAAAGATTGCAGAAGGATGTTCAAGAACTTGCAGTTTCTGCATTATTCCTAAACTTCGGGGTAGAGGACGAAGTAGATCTGTTGAGTCAATCGTTACGGAGGTAAGGAATTTAGTAGAAAATGGAGCTTTGGAGATCAATTTAATTGCCCAGGATTTAACTGCGTACGGATTAGATTTAAAAGATGGAACAAATTTAGAAAAGCTACTCTTAGAACTTGTTAAAATAGACAAGCTCCAATGGATTCGGCTCATGTACAACTATCCGCAGTATTTTACCCATTCCCTCATTGAACTTATCGCTTCATCTCCAAAGATTTGTAAGTACCTAGATATGCCGCTCCAACATATTGATAGCGAACTTCTATCCACCATGCGTCGCAAGGTCGATGAAGAAGAAGTAAGAAGGTTAATTGATGAACTAAAAAAACAAATTCCTGATCTCGTGCTTAGAACGACTTTGATTGTGGGTTTTCCTGGGGAGACAGAAAAGCAGTTTGAAAAACTCGTTGATTTTGTTAAGGAAGTTAAATTCCATCGACTGGGTGTATTTACTTATTCTCAAGAGGAAGGAACATTGGCAGCAAAGCTTCCGAATCAAATTCCTTTGAGGACCAAGAAAGAGCGAAGAGATCATATCATGGGAATTGCGCAACAGATTTCGAGTGAACATAATTATTATTTAATAGGCAAGAAACTTGAAGTTCTCGTGGACGCTCCATTACCACAGGTAAATGGATATTCACATATTGGACGTTATCAAGGACAAGCATTGGAGATAGATGGAATCGTTTATCTCTCAGGAAGGGATATCGTTGCCGGGTCTTTTGTTAAGGCAAAAATTTCCAAGGCCAAGGAGTATGATTTAAAAGGGCACGTATTATAGGTGTCTATTGTAGGTATTTTGGTGTAGGTGTTTTGGAGTTCTAAAATTAAATTATTGAACAACACCACAGGCCAACTCAAGGATTTCATCGACCTCTAATGAGGCGCAAGTTTTCGTAATGTCTCCAACAAACCGATCAGGGTCGTCAGATACAGTATGAACTCGAAGCTGGCACGCTGGAGAAACGAGCTCTGTAAGCTCGACCTTGACAAATGAAACCAAGTGCTTTTGATCCAAAGTTGTTTCATCAAAAAGATACTTTGCAGGCAGACAGGCAGTAAGGGCGTCTCGAATACATTGACGGCCAGCATCTACTTCAGCAATAGACGATGTTCCTGAAAACGATCCGCAGTCTATTCCCTCAGTAGTGGAAGGACCAAAATCTACGGTCTGGTATTCATTGATGGGATCTTCAAAGTTTAACTCAGCAATGCTACTACCCGATGGAACGCTAGCGCCTGTTGGATTCCCAATACCTGTTCCACATCCAGGAACAAGAAGAACGACGAGAATCAGTACAATGGCGAATCCATTGATCAGGATAAGGTCAACCCAAATGGGTAAGTTTACATTTCTAACCTTATTAATCCACATCGCAGTCTAACCTAAAGAGAGAAATGTTAAGTTGGTACACAGAATCGTAAGGTTTTCCTTTTGAAAAAAAGGTATCCATTTCATTTCTAAATTCATGAATTTTTCGAAAAGCTTCTGGAAGATCTGATCTACGAATGGCAACAGTCAAGGCAGAAAGGCAACGCTCCTTAGAGGTCTGCCCATCAATCGCAGCCTTTACCATTTCAATGACTGTGTGATGAAATCGTGCGACTGCATCTGATTGAGCCAGATCCGGTGTAGCAAGGTGTTGCTTGATGACCTTTGTACTTCCTGTTTTAGCGTCTACCTCGATGAATCCTAATCTTTCCAAAAGAGTGAGTGCATCTCGCGCCTGCTGAGGTGTAAAACGATGATCAAACCGAGCGGCTATTTTCTTTGGTACCGGAGGAAACCCATTTAGGAGAAGAAGCTCCTTGATGGCCAGGGGATACCAATTTGCAAGAATGTCGTATTGATCCTTTGTTAGCAGGGCACGATCATCATGGGATTTAGCTAGTTCTAAGTTCTTCTTTAAGAACTCCTGCTCTGCTGGATCTTCCGATTGATTAAAAAAAACCAAGTTTTCAAAATAGACTTGTTCCTTACCCGTCAATCCAAGGCCTATAGCGAATTTTCGGACGTTGCGATGGGTAAGGTTACGTTTACCGTCCATAACCAATTTGTAATAATTTGCGGAATTAAGGCCTGCTTTTCTTGCAAAATAACGAAATGAATAAGACTGACTAAGGCGCTTCTTTTCCTGATAGTGATCTCTTAAAAAACTTCTATAGTCAGTGTAGCAAAAAATCGACTCCACGTTACAGACCAGTTTACGAAATTTAAAGAAAAGAATCGATTGCTATCTTAACAAAGAACAAAATATTGTTAACATTTGTAAACAGAGGGAGAGCATCAAGGATCTGTCACAAAATTCGGTATTTGGCGACCATTCTATCAAAGATCTGCCCTTTTGGCCAGATTCCGAGCGTTTGCTGAGCCAGGAAGCTGAAACAACAAAACAGCTTTTAAATGCTCTTTATAAGTTTTTGAAAATACATGTCGTCCTTTTCGATCTGCAACAAAATACAGATAATCGGTGTTCTCAGGATTGACAGCAGCGTGTAGTGCGCTGGCTCCAGGATTTCCAATGGGCCCTGGAGGTAATCCATACTTGGTGTAGGTGTTGTAGGGAGTTTTTGTTGTAAGATCCTTCTTTGTGAGATTGCCGTTAAAATTTGGAATACCATAAATCACCGTAGGATCACTCTGAAGACGCATCCTTTTTCGCAGCCGGTTGTGGAATACAGAAGAGATAAATCGATGTTCTTGCGAGAGATTAGATTCCTTTTCAATGATCGAGGCTAGCGTAACCCATTGAAGAAGGTTAAATCCAATTTCTTTTGCTTTATGCTCATCTTGGGGGACAATCGCTTGTCTGAATCGGGCGACCATGGTTTCCAGAATTCGGATGGCACCATCCGTTTTTGTGAAATAATACGTATCTGGAAATAGAAAACCCTCAAAGGTTTCAGAAGGAACTTCAAAAGACTTGAGGAGGTCTTGGCGGGCAAGGGCGTTTTGGAATTCATTTATATTTACAAGCTTTGTTTGGGTTACTATTTCTGTTACGTCCTTTACAGTAAGTCCTTCACGAACTGTAATCTTGTGTCTCAAAACTTTCCCTCCGATCAAAGTTTCGAGTACAGCCCAGGGAGTTGAAGGTAAATCGAAACGATACTCACCTGGCTTTAAAGCCGCTTGTTTTTTTCTAAGCCTTGTTAAAAATCGAAACTTCCAAGGAGAAAGCAAAATATTGGATTCACTCAACTGGGTTGAAATCTCTTTAACAGACGAACCTGGCTTTACAAATACAACAACTGAATCTCTTGGAACATAAGGTATATTGCGAAAAAAGGTTAAAAGTTCAAATCCAAAAAAGAGAAAAATAATTGAAGAAACGATTCCCCAATAAATCCAGACAAAAATGGGTGGCCTTTTCGTCATTTGCTCTGGACTGAATCTAAAAATCCTTGAAGAATTAAGGTTGCCGCAATGGAGTCCCGCACTTCCTTTCTTTTTTTCCTTTGAATATTTGCGGACACTAACAATCGTTCTGATTCCGCGGTTGTAAACCTTTCATCCCAGTAGTGGATGGGGAGGTGGCTTTTGTCTTTTAAGGACGTTCCAAATCGTTCAACGACTTGAGCCATTTGGCTTGGAGTTCCGTTCAGGGAGAGTGGATAACCAATGACCAAGGCTTCAACTTTGTATCTTTGAATGGCTTCTAAAATGTGCTCTTGCGCCTTTTGATCTTGTGGCACAAAGCCCAAAGGTTGGGCTGTCATTCCTAAAGGGTCGCTGATCGCCATCCCAATTCTTTTATGACCATAATCAAGGGCCAAAATACGCACCTTCATATTTTATACTTTGGTTATTTCAATGTCAGGCAAATGCAACGGTTTTAGTAGCTTGCTTGAGTGCTGGTTTTGTCCGTTTCTTTCGTCTGATCCGAAGAGTCGTTTGCAAACAAAGGGGTTCTCGGTTGTACATTTGGTTTAATTGTTACGTCGACTGGGCTAGTTCCCGTAGGAACAGGAAATCCATCGAATTGGGTATTTAAAGAATACCCAAGCTGGCGAAGCGTAGCTAGGAAGATTTGGTCTACTGTA
>Ga0247727_10003896_pt1 | contig 32471 bp, 35 predicted proteins | sample WisWelCaveWW1625_FD_202498 | JGI IMG/M metagenome (GOLD analysis project Ga0247727, IMG submission 202498) | Biofilm microbial communities from Wishing Well Cave, Virginia, United States - WW16-25 | ecosystem: Environmental > Aquatic > Deep subsurface > Groundwater > Cave microbial mat | place...
TGGAGCCGATCGGCAACATCCCGCCCGCCGAGGCCGAAGCCGCATACTATGCAAGCCTGGAGGAACCCGCCAAACTCGCCGCCTGACTCAAACGAAACAGCCTTCGAGAAAGTCGGGACAGTTCACGATGCGCTGTGGCCATGGGGCCGCAAAGCGGTGACCTCTGTAGTGATCGGGTGCGCTTTGCGCAGCTCCGCGAGCGGGGAATCACTCCTCCGATCGCGGCCCTTCAGGCGTCGCGCCATCTTTCAAGTGCACCTCACGCCGGGGCGCGGCATCACGCACGAGACGGTGCTAAACCGTCAGGCCCCCGGGGCAGCACACTGGGCACCCCTTGATAGCTGATCGGTGAGGCGGATAGCAAGGTCTCTGCGTTGCTGAGGGGTGACGGCGGCTTGTCTTGGGCCCCCTCATCGAACCGCAGCAAAACCGCGTCGCCAAATCGGAGTGCCTAGGGTTCTAAGACGGCACCTCTCGCTAGCATGCAGCGTGACCGATGTGATCGCCGGCCATGAATTGACCGAGCTCACCCTAGGTGAACGCGTGCTACCGAAAAGCCACCGGCATTCCTCGCGAGATCGCGGTGACCGCCAAGACGAGCACCTCGCAAAGCAATCGCCCGCGCTGACTGACGACCTCGCCATCCAAATACCGGTGTCGCTCGCAGAAATCAATGTAGTCGAGACATACTTGGCCCAGCACCTCGATGCTCTTCTCAGCCAGGATGAAGGCGATCTTGCTGTTTGCGACGAAGCCCTGTCGACGTCATAATACTCTGGCGATGGGCGCCGGGTGTGCGCATGCACGTGCAGATGCCTAACATTGAGAGCCGTCGAGCGGGCGCCGCCGGCGCCGTGCGTGCCGCCAGCTATTTGAGGGTTTCGACCGGGCGGCAGGCCGAGAACGATCTATCGATCCCTGACCAAAGAGCGCAGGTCTCGGCCTGGCTCTCACAGCGCAGTTGGAGTCTGGCGGATGAATACATAGAGGCGGGAGCATCTGCCACCGACGACAAACGCCCCGAGTTCCAGCGCATGATCGAGCGCGCTTGCGACGGCGAGAACGCTTTTGATGTCATCGTGGTTCACTCCTATTCTCGCTTCTTTCGCGATGCCTTCGGACTCGAGTTCTATGTGCGAAAGCTCGCCAAGCATGGCGTCAGGCTGGTATCGATTACCCAAGAGCTTGGCGACGACCCGGCCCAGGTGATGATGCGTCAGGTGATCGCTCTCTTCGACGAGTACCAGTCGAAGGAGAACGCCAAGCACGTCCTACGTTCCATGAAGGAGAACGCCCGGCAAGGTTATTGGAACGGCGCTCGACCGCCATTTGGCTACAACGCGGTCGAAGTGGAGCGACGCGGCAGCCGGATCAAGAAGAAGCTCGCGGTCGATGCAGTGGAGGCCGAGACGGTGCGGCTGGTCTTCAAGCTGTACTTGGAGGGTTTCCACGGCTCGGGACCGATGGGCGTCAAGGCTATCGCCGCGTGGCTCAACGAGCGAGGCTATCGGACGCGCAGCGGCGCGACCTGGGGCCTTGGGCCTGTCCACGCCATGCTCACCCACTCCGTCTATGCCGGACGCATGCGATTCAACCGGTTTGAGGCGCGCAGCCGCCGACGGAAGAGTGAAGCTGAACACGTGTTTGCCGAAGTTCCTGCCATTATCGAGCCGCAAGTGTTCGCGCATGTGCAGGGCCTGCTCAAGGCGCGCAACCCTCGGATCACCCCTCCACGGGCGGTGACGGGGCCTATTCTCCTGACCGGACTTGCGGTTTGCGCCAGCTGTGACGGCGGGATGACACTTCGCACCGGAACTTCGAAAACCGGTAAGGTCCATCGCTACTATGCGTGCTCGAGGTGCGCCCGAGAGGGTGCCACCGCTTGCAAGGGTCGATCGATCCGCATGGACAAGCTCGACAGCCTTGTCACCGACCATCTCTTAGACCGGCTGCTCCATCCACCTCGGCTCGAGAGCATGCTGGCAACGCTCGCTAGCCGACGAGCTGCAAAGGCCGTTGCTGTAGGCCAGAGGCTCGGCATCCTGGAGAGGGAGGCACACGAATCCGATCAGCGGCTGCGCCGCCTCTACAAGCTCCTCGAGGATGGAATCACGGAGACGGACGACGTCCTCAAGGATCGTATTGCCGCCCTTAAGGCCGACAGGGACCGTGCGCAGGCCGCACTCGATCGCATCAAATCGGGAGCTCGGCCGACCGTGGGCATCAGCCCGGTCGTGGTGGAGCGCTTTGGCAGGACCATGCGTGAGAAGCTGACAACCGGCGACATGCCGTTTCGGAAGGCCTACCTCGGCTCCATCATCGATCGCGTCGAGGTGGATGATCACGAGATACGGATCGTGGGCCGAAAGGACGTGCTGGAAAAGGCGGTGTTGGCAAGCGGCAGGCCCATGCCCGGGGTTCGCAGTTTTGTTCGCAAATGGCGCTCCCTACGGGAGTCGAACCCATTTCCCAGACCCTTGATCTGACATCCTAATACAGCGTTCATTCCCAAACCTTCGGGGAGGTTTGGGATTTTTTGTTCGCGTCCTGTTTCTCAAGCCGGCCGATGGCGGCAGTGGCCAGCATCGTCTGCTCGGCCGCTTTGGTGTAGCGCTCAATCTCCTTCAGAGTGGTGTGGCCGGTGATCGCGGCGATCTCCTTCGAGGAGCATCCTGCCTCCGCCAAACGTCGCGCAGCCGCTTTGCGCAACCCATGCGTTACGCAGCGATCCGGCAGCCCAGCCTCGCTGATTTTGTCGGCCATGAAATTGCTGAAGCCCTTCGATGTGAAAGGCTTGCCAAAGCTTGTTACCAGCATCACCAGGTTGGTTTTCGGCCAGGCCGCTAGCACGTGGCCCAGCGCGGGATGCATCGGTATCCTGAGCTTAGCTCCCGTTTTGCCCTGCACGACCCGGATTGCCGTTCCGTCTTGATCCGCCCAGCTCATCGCCTTGACATCGGATGCGCGCTGCCCCGTGAATACCAGGAGTGCGAAGGCCGTGCGTTCCCGCGTGCCAATCGCCCAATGGGCTTCAAACTGAGCAATTTCCTCCTCTGTCCAAGTGTGAAACTCGCCGAGTGCGAAGTTCTTGATCCGCACGGCTGGGTCATCCTTGCGCCAACCATTGTCGATCGCAAAGTGCAGCAGGATTCTGATTTTCTTCAGCAGATCGTGCCCCGCGCCGGGCGTCTCCGCGCGGCGGCCGATGATCTGCTGCACATGCTGACGCGTCATCTGCGCCACCAGGCGATGCCCGATTTTTTCGTCACGGAGCAAGCGGTCGATCACCAATTGATAGTTGCGGCGCGTGGAGGCAGTCATGCGTAGGTAGGCGGCGCTTGAGTAATATTCCTGCACCAGGCGGTCGAAGGTGCCGGTCTTACCCCGCTGTCCCTTCGGGCGGCACATCTCATCTCCAGCCAACGCAGCCTGATAGGCCAGCATGAACTCTGCCGAGCCTGCGTGGCCGGGCAGAAGAATCCGCGGGCCCTTACCTCTCCGGAAGTAAAGGCGGGTGCGCCCGTGCCGGTCCAGAAAGCGGTCGACATGCTTTAGGCGAATGACGCTCATTTGAAATCTCCCCAGCTGTCGGCGTCACCCGAGGTGAATATTGGTTCGGTCTCGCCGCCTTCGCGCGGCAGCGCCTTGAAGGCGAGGTCGAGCTCATCGACGTCCCAGATGCGGCGGCCGCCCGCCAGGCGGGGACGCGGCATGGCTTTCTGTGCCACGAGCTTGCGAAAGAATGAAGGCGAAAGCGACAGGTACATCGCTGCTTCGTTTTCATCGAGGCCGCGCCTGACCGGCAACCGTCCGGCAATGTTCGCCTTCGAAGGCATGGTTGGGTTCCGCGCTGGGCTATCTCTTCACATACACGCCGAACTTTTCGCCGCCGGGATCGATGCGCTGGACTTCACGCGCGAGCAGATCCTCGATGAGCCCAGAGATGGACATCTGACGCTGAGTTGCCACCTTGCCGATGGTGTCGATCACATCTTCCGAGGCCCAGGCGCGCAGTTCGCGGGTGCGTCCCGCCCGCGCCTCGACTGAAGGCACCGCGCCCGGGGCCAATCCGCCGCCGCTGGCTTCATACGCGCCGAGCGCGCGTTCCAGGAGGCTGCCGAGCGTGCGCTCCTCGCGCACCGCCACGGCTTCGGCGCGCTCCTTGAATTCCGTCGTGACGCGCACATTGAACTGCGCGGTGCGGCCGGTTTTCCGGCGGCGCTCGCCGATGGGACGCTCCAGCGTGTCGAACGTATCCTTGGGCGACGGTGGGCCGCCGACTTGCGTTCGCGCCCGCAGCGATGCGAAGCCTTTCATCACCGCTCTCCTCTTTCGGTGTCCTTGTCCTTGCTGCGGACCAAGCGCGCCGGGGCCTTGTCTTCGCGCTCGATCGCCTTGGCTTTCTTCTGTGCCCGCTCCAGCGCGCTGGCGATGCTGCCTACCAGCTCGGCGGCCTCGCGCGAGGTCGCCGCCGGACCTTCGGTGACGGACTGGCCGATATTCTGGAGATCGGCGAAGCCCTTGCGTTCGTGCAGCTCGCCCTTCAACGCGTGGTATTTCGCCTGTTTGAGATAGTCGCGCGCGAAGGCGGCTTCGGCGTCGCTATGGACACGGCAGAGCGCCAGCGCGAGGCGCCAATCGGCGATGCCCTTGCCCAGCAGCTCGTGCATCAGGCGGATGGTGGGATTGAGATCATCGACGCTGGCGCCGGTCGGCAGCACGGTGAGCTGCGAGCCCTGTGCCAGCCACATGGTGGAAGCATCCGCCCAACCGGGCGCGTCGACCACGAGCACATCAACGAGATCGGCCTTGCTGAACACTTGCAGCCGGGGGATTCTCTCTACCATGATCGGCGGCTGGAGCTTGTTGGCGGCACGTCGCTCGCCCCACTCCCAGCTGGTACGCTGCCGGTCATCGAGATCGGCGATCACCACTCGCGTCTGGGCTTTTGCCGCTTCCACGGCGAAGGCGCGCGCCAGTGTTGATTTGCCGGTGCCGCCCTTCTGGCCGACAAATGATACGACCTCACCCATGGCTACGGTGCTCCCCGCTATCGCTGATGCTGTCGATCGCGAGCAGGCGCTTGCCGCGCACACCCGTGATCGCTTGTGTGTCGGTGTCCTTGCGCACGAGGCGCCAGGGCCCGGTGATGTCAGGCCTGTCGGAGCGGTGACGCCGCAGGACGGCAAATAGTCCAAAACAGCTGATCGCCTCTACCGCGAACGCCAGCAGCCAGGCGAGGCCAAGGCGGATGCTGGGCTCGTCGAGACCGGTGATCCAGCGGAAGGCGGCGGCCTGCAAATCACTGGGCCTGCCCGCCCCGGCTTCGCGTGCGCGCTTGATCTCAAGCCTAAGCTGCTGGATCTCGGAAATGAGCGCCTGGTCCTCAGCTGCCACGGCCAGCTCACCCCGAAGCGCTTCGATCTTCTTGCAGAAGGCGCGGCTGGCAGCCGACGTGGCGCCAGTGCATTCTGCGCTCGCGTCCCAAAGCCGGTCCTTGCGTAAGCCCGCCAGCTCTGCCTCGATCTCACCCACGAGGCGATGGGTTGACAACGGGGCGCGGCGTGCTTCCGCGGCCTTTAGGGCGGCGCTCGCTTCAGAAAGGGCGACGTTGAGATTGTCGCGGGTCGCGGCCTGATCGCCGCGATTCTGGGCGGCGAAGCCGACGGCGGATGCGATGGCATAGGTGAGCAGCAGCAGAAACACAGCGCTGCCGGCCACGGCAGCACGCCAGTTCTGATCCGCCAGCTGGCGGTCGATGAAGAGCGGCAGCAGGGATTTGAGGCCATCGCCGGCGGCGGACAAGGCGGCAAAGATCCGGGCGTTGAGTTCGGTGGTGCCGAGGCTGTAGCCGAACAGACCGTTCATGATCATGGAGAGCGCGATCACCGCGAGGGTGAAGGCAACTGCGAGCAGCGTCCAAAGACCGCGCAGCATGGCGGGACGACTCCTTGCCCAACATGATCGGGACGAAATTTATCACGCGCGAAGCCCCGCGTCACTGCTAGCAATTGCTATGCCCGCCAAGGAGACAGCTGCTCGGGACAATTTGCGCACTTTCCCACGCGCGCCTAAGCAAGAAGAGGCGGCAGATCAGCTTTGGGCTCGATCAGCACGATGCGGCCATCCATCGGAAGGGCGTCGAGAATGACTGTGAGGCCAGCACCCTTATCGTGAGGAAAGGCTACGCCGATGCGGACCCAGATTGCGTCGCGCTCAGGGGTGCGGTCCTTGACGGTATAAGCGATGAGGACCGGGTCGTTGCTCACGATGCCTGACGCTATTCCCGGGCGGGATCGACAAGCTGTAGGCGCCGTTCGATACGGTCGACGCGGGCCTCGACTTCGGCGGGGCGCTGATGGGTATGGACTTCGCTTTGCACGAGCGCGGCGACGTGCGCATTGCTGATGCGAACCTCTGCGGTAAGATTGTCGTGGGACGTGGTGAGCTTGTTGAAGTCGCCGTGCATTGCCCGCTGCTCGTCGCGGATGGTTTCGAGCATCTTGGGCACCATGTTTTCGGTATTGTCAGCCATCTGCGTATATTACCAAAATCCCGGCGACAAGCCGAGAGGTTTCTCTTCCCCTACTCCACAATAAAAAAACTTACATCGGCTCGACCAGAAACGCGATTGCGGGTTAGAGGTTTATTATTGGAAGTTATAGGTAGGTTATAGGTATATAAGGTGTGGGGGTATGATTCCGCCGCATCGGCGGGTGGTATACCGCCGCAGACGGGCTGGGATTCGCCCGCAAGTTGGCTGGTATTCCGCCGCAACTGGGTAGTAAACCGCCGTGGATAAACTGTTCAAGAATCGCGATCCGATTCGGGGGTGGCATTCCACCGCAAGGGGGTGGTAAACCGCCGCGGGAAAAAGGGCTAAAATCGAGCTTCTGGCCTGGGTAGTAAACCGCCGCAAACGCATGGTCTTCGCCTGCCGCGTGGGTCGTTGAGGGTGGTATTCCGCCGCAGGCGCTTATGGCAAGTCGAGTCGACGGAGAAATGTCTTCGACGGGACTGGGCTTGAAGCTAGGCTATACCCATTACGGGCGTGCGGCGCCCTTGGGGGCGTTTTGAATGGGGATGTGATCGTAAGCGGCGGCGTCACGATTGACGAACAGGCGGCGGTGCTGGCGGGCGAGATAGCCGGCGATCCGCAGTTTCTGCATGCAGTGCTGTGCCAGCTTGGCCTGCCGCGAAACCCAACACCGAGCCGGACCTTTGAGCGGACCAGCGGGCGCGCCTCGCTACGGCTACTGGCGGGCAGCGTCTATGATGGCTTGAAATGGGTCGACCAGCCCTTGCCTTCGGGCACGCGGCCGCGTCTGGTGCTGATCGATTTGTGCTCGGAGGCGGTGCGCACGCGCTCCCCGGACGTGGATATTGGCAACAGCGTCCGCGAATTCCTGCGGCGTCTGGGAATTGATGCGGGCGGCGAGAACATGCGCCATTTTCGCAAGCAGATGTTGGCGCTTAGCGCCTGCCATATGACGCTGGCGATGCCGACGCCCAAGGGCGCGGCGCAGATCGATGCCAAGCCGATTGACGCGTTTCAGGCTTGGCACACGGACGAGTCCGGCCAGCAGGCGCTCTGGCCAGGACGCATTCGCCTGACCGAGAAATTCTTCGGCAGCCTGGTGGAGCACGCGGTGCCACTTGATTGCGAGGCGATCGCGCGCCTGCAGAATTCCGCGCTGGCGCTGGATGTTTACAGCTGGCTCGTGCACCGGTTGCCGCGGGTGCGGGAGAATAACGGCATCGCTCTGTCCTGGGACGCTCTGCAGGGACAATTTGGGCAGGAGTACAAGGATCGGAAGAATTTCAAGCGCGAGTTCATGGGCGCGGTGCGCAAGGCGGCGGATGCGTACAAGGACGCGCGCATCGAGGCGGTGTCAGGAGGGCTGAAGCTGCTCCCCTCCCCTCCTTCGGTAAAGCGGATGATGGTCGCCTTGCGAGTCTCGAAGCCGGCGGAGCATCAGGATACTAAGATGATCGCCGCAGCAGCATCGCCGACCGGCCGGGCCCTGGTGAAGGAACTCGTTCCCGGGGCGGCGCTCGAGATGGTGCCGCGGATCGCGCCCGGCTGGGACAAGTATTACCTTGAAGCGCAGTACCGGGCATGGGTGGCAACGCTTAGCGAACCTCCGCGTCATCCCGATCGCGCGTTCCTCGGTTGGGTCAAGAAATTCACCAAAGGCAGACAGCCGTAAGATCGGTCACTGGGCGCGTCCGTGGGTGCAGTTTATCGCATCCGCATGAACCTGCATTTGCGGATATGCACATTGCCGCACATCTGGAATTACAGCCTCCCGGTCATGCGCTGATGCTCATTTCAGGATTTGCGCATATGCTGGGATACGCAGAACCGCATCAACGTTCATGCTGATATGCGGATTGACGGAGTCCTGCAAGAGCGCAATCCCGCAGATATGTATCCATGCAAGTGCGCACAACGGCAATTGCGCAAGACCGCAAACACGCAAATGCGGATTTATCGTTTCCTGGGTTTCCGGAGCAGGCGCCTTGCGTCGGGGACGAGGTCGGCCGGCGCGATGTCAAAGCCAATGGCCACTAGGCCGCGCATGATGATGTAGCGCACTGAGGTGCGTTGTTCCGTGGCTTGGCGCTTCATGGCGTCGGTGAGATAGCCCGGAAGTTCGACGGATAGCTTCTCAACCGGACCCGGCGATGCAAGGGCCTGTTTCTTATCCACAGGTGGGTCATTGGCTTTTCGGCTAGGGGAGGGGCGGGGCTCCTGCTTTGGCGAATTCTGACCGGCCCCTTGGCCGCTGGCGGGCCCCTCAGGGGCAGACCTGACGAGTTCAGGGACGCCGAGCTGGTCATTGAGTCGGGCGAGGGCGCCATCATCGACATCAAGCGGGGTCGTGATCGAGCGAAAGGTCGGGCGGGTGGTCATGAGGCGAACTCGGTGGCTGGGGTGGGAGTGGAAACGGGTTCTTCGCCATAGGTCGCAGCCAGCAGCGCCTCGATCTCGTCTTTGAGCTGGTCGAGTTCGGCGATGGCCTTGGCCGTGGTGGGCCGACCAGGGTCGGCATAATGCGGTGGCAGGCCGGAGAGGCCGATCTCCTCGTAAGCAGCGCGCTGGGCGATGATCGTCTTGAAGAGCGGGAGCTTGAGACGCGTGAGCTCCTTGAAACCATGCGCCTGGGCGTGCGTGACCAACGGGGCGACGCGGGTGGCAAGCACGCGAAAGAGGGGAGTCTTGCCGAAGGCGGCGTAGATGGTCTGGATGTGGCGAGCGATGCGGGCCGCCTCATAGATGTCGGCCTCGGTGGTGGAGGCAGGGATGATAGTCAGGTGCGCGCGGGCGATGGCGACGGTCAGCGCGCGCTCGTAGTTGCCGGCAACGTCGATCATGATCATGTCGGGCGCAAAATGACGGGCGGCTTCTTGCAGATGTTCCGTCAGAATTTGCGGATCGGGCACCGAGACGGTGAGGTTCTCGGGGCGCGCCTTGTCATCCGCCAGCCAGCGCGACACCGTGCCGTTATTGTCGAGATCGACGATATGCGCGCGGGCGCCAGCTTTCACATAGGCGCCCGCCAGCGCCACGCAGGCCGTGGATTTCCCGACACCTCCCTTGGAGGAGGCAAAAGTAATGATCAAATGAGCCCCGCAATCGCGCAAGAACATAAATGCGCAAATGCATATTTGTCCGGCAGCGCCTGGATGTCCAGACCGATTTGAGCAGTGGACAATGTCGAGTCGTGCCGTAGCTGAACAGGCCTCTTTGGTATGATCGGTGCCCTGTCGGTGTGCAGAGGAGCGGCTCATCAACCGTTGCCTAGTTGCGGTCGCATGAGCCTTGACACGCACTCTGGTTCATTGTCGGTGCGCCCATGCTGCACAACTGTCTCTTGGCGGGGTGTGGTTATGAATCCGGCGTGGCGATCGGCTGGCTTTGGGGGTACGTGATGCTGAAGGAAGCACGGAGCTTTGTGGTCGCGATCGCGGTGATCGCGCTGTCAGTCATGGTGGTGTGGGTGATGCCGGCATGGTTTTGGCAGAAGAGCGAGAGTTGGTGGGTGTATGTGTTGCAAAAAGCGGTTCAATTGCCGGCAGTGTTTGCCGTGATGTGGCTGCTGATCGGCGGCAAAATGTTGATCGACGCTGCGTGGAAGCGCTGGGCGCCGTTGCGGTTGCAGCAATGGGGCAGGGAGTGCGGACAGGCGATAACGGTATTTTTCTTGCTGGTGGTGGTAGTAGTCAATGTGAATGGATCAGTGCCAAAATTTGCGGCCGAGTATGACAAGGGTGATTGGCTTTTTTGGTACACTTTTATGGTGGGAGGATCGATAATTCTGGGGGGATATTTCGGTGTGACGTTGGGCGTGGCAGCGCGCGTGGCAGCGTCGGTAACCGAGGTTCTCTTCCCGCCAGCTTTGTTGCTGCCGCTGTGGATCGTTGGAGGCGCATGCGCCGGGTGGTGGCTGGGACATAGGCAGGGAGTTTACGACGCGCTGTGGTGGGTTGAGGGAATTCCGCGCTGGTGGGTGGTAGCCGCGCTCGGCGGCTTGCTAGCGGTGTCGGCGTGGTGGCGGTGGGTCGGCGGCGGAAGGCGAGCGGCGCTTGGTGCTGAGAGCGGATCGAGCATGGGGCTCGCCGGTGGGGCTGGGGGCCCACTCGCGCGTTGGCGTCAACGTCGGGCCGGGTAGCAGCGGGTGGATCGATGGGGTGGCTATCCAACAGCGGTTCACCACCGGATGGGCCGGCCCCGGCGTCCGAAGTATGGGAGACGGGCAGGCACACGGCGCAAGGCTTCGCGGTGCTGCACTGGATCGATGAGGTTCCGAGCGGCCGGACGCATGGCGGAATGCTGAACTCTCTGGAGCTTTGGTCCGCGCTGGCCATCGTCGCGGCCGGCGTGCTGATCGGCGCTTACTATGGCGGCGGCGACGGGGCGCTGGCCGGTCTCTTCATTGCACTCGTTTTCGCGCCAGCCGTCTTCCGGCGTTCGACGCTGCCGACATTGCAGAATATTGGCGGCTACATGCCGGGCCTCTCCAGCTGGGGCACGCGCGCGGCCACTGCCGCGGAGGAGCGTCAGGAGGCTCTGCCGATGCTCCGTACCGACAAGGTGCAAGCCTACATCTGGCGGGATGATGCGGCCGACGAAGAATATTTCTGCGTTAGCGTAGATGAAGGCGGGAAGGGCGGGGTGCATGTTCGTGTGTTCGAGCCCTGGCTTGCGGTCGAGGAGATCCGCGAAGCCAACTATAATGAGAACTTCGAGTCGAAGGCCAACCTGCCGCGCAACCCCGATACGCACACCATCATCATGCACACGGCTGCTGGAACCCAGCTCATCGCCGAGACGGTCCATGGCCGCGCCCACCTCGACGGGCTCACTTTCGCGCTCCAGGACATGGTGCTGACACAGCGCGACGAATATTACCGCGAGAAGAAACGGCGCGCGCTGGATGGGGGTCGGGTAGGGCCGTCCATTCCCGATCAGCTTTGAGCCCGGCGCAGAGGGTAGGGGATGAGTGAGCCCCGAACGTTGAGGGAGTTGGTGCTTGCTGACCTGCAGCGGGCGAAGCGGCTAATCAAGAGGGTTCACCCCGATCCGATCGACCCTCAATTCCGCATTGCCAGCGCCGAGGGCGACTGGTGGATCGGAATCACGCTGACTGAAAACGCCAAAGAGCGGGCGCGACGGCTAGCCCTGGTTTCGGACTTCATGGCGTGGAAGCTGTCCCCGGGCTTCGTGCTGGCAACCGAGCTGCACGAGCCCGATGCCGTGCTCGGCCTGGGGCTACAGCACAATGACTATGCAGCGTTCATTTCCCTGATCGAGCGCAAACCGCTCGGCTTCTCCACACCCAAGCTCGTCATGCGCGAGAACATGGATGCGGCGATGCTCGGGCTTCTGCCGCGCGGAGCGCGCACGATCACGAAGGCACGGGCGAAAGAGCTGGCGGCGTGGTTCGGTGCGGAAGGCAAGTTTCCGGCGGTCAAGATCGCGACGGGCGAGGTTGGCGCATGAATGGCAAAGCGCTGTTGCCACGCAGAGCGATCGAGATAGTCGAGCGCGCGCGCGGCGAAGCGGGGACGGGAGGGCGATGTTTGTCGGGCTGGTGGCGCCGGCTATTTCCGGCACGGGGAGATTTCGTTAGCGTATTTGGCGCTCATGAGCGCGTGCATCGCCGGCCTGGCCGGCGCCCCCCTTGGCTCGCCATTCTGGGGAGCGCGATGGCGCTGTCGCTGCTCGGTTGGTCGCGCTGGCGCGAGGTCGTGGCACGCGCGGCTGAGGTGGATTCAGATTGGCGCGGGCTCGGGGCGATGCTGTGGCCGTATGAGCGCTGGGAGACGTTGCGGCTCACCGGCGCGCCGCCCAGACATTAACAAGCGGCGTTTGCGGTAGTTCTTAATACTTGCGGCGACCGTTAATTAATAGGGCGGAACTTTTCGCTTCTTACTTTCATGGCCTGCGGCTAATCTCGTTTCCATTCTTCCACTCCTATATTAGAGGGATATTGCAAGATGATTGATTGCGTTTTTAAACCCGGACCGCATGCGAACGCCGCGCTCGCTGAAGACAGGGCCGCACCCAAGCTTACTCGTCCGGAGCGCACGTGAGCGAGCCGAAATCTAACGCACTCGCCGAGCTGTTCATCGCTGCCTTTGGTCTGGATGGCTCGGGCATTCGCGCCGCCTGGGGCAAGGCCCGCGATCTGGTCGCCGACGGTACCAGGGCACCGGCTCGCGACCCGAACGAAAGCATTCGCGTGAATGGAAGGGGGTTCCGGCTCGAGAACGGCAAGCCGGTGCAATACACCTACGAATACGATATGCCGCGCGAGGAGTACGACACCTACATGAGTCTTCTGCGCAGGCACGGTGCCGTCCCCAATATCGAAGATCCAGTCTACCGGCGCCAGAGGGGCTTGCCGTACCCCACCCCGGAGCAGCGTCGGGCCGCCTGGGACGAACTCCGCGCCCATCGAAATAATCCCGCGCGGATCGCCGCGCTACAGCGCTGGCGCAGCCGTCGGCATACTCCCTTGCCAGTATCATCTGCTGGCTGATAGGTTCTCCAGTAGTACTATCCCAAAAGCAAACTCCACCCGCCCGGTTTCGGCCTGGCGGGTTTTTTTCGGGTCGACGGCAGGGGCATGGTCGACGATAGCAAACCAGCGAACTCGCCTTACCGATGTTGCTGGCCGGAACGCCAAAGCCGCTCCGCAAGCGCGAGCTCCTCCGGACCCGTGACGTCGGCATAGATAGCGGTTGTGGTCATGCGTGCGTGGCCAAGCCAGCGCTGCAGGACGTTGAGCGGAATGCGGGCCTGAACCGCGGCAACGCCGAAAGCGTGGCGCAGGCCGCGTGGGCAAGCCGGTGAACCACGGATACGCGCTGCCGTCATGATCGTCTTGATGATCCGCCAGGCCGTCTCCCGGCAAAATGGCCAGAGGCGAGCACGTGCGCGGGCATCGTCTTGCTGAGCGTTGCGCAGGGAGAAGCGCTGATCGAGCGCTGACATGAGCGCGCGTTCGGGGGGCAGCGTCTTCGTGGCCGCAAACACTCGCCGCCGTTCCTCCTCATTGAGGTACTTCCGGGCGCCGCTCCTGGCGTAGAGGCTGAAATCCAGAACATGGTTGCGAGGCGTCATGGCAGTCCTCGTCGGTGGGGCGGCCGCAACAGTCTTGCTCATACTGTTGCAGGAAGTTCTTCCAGACACTTCAAACATTTAGCCGTGACTCAAGTATAGACTTAATACTTTCGGACTTCCTCCAGCCTTCACTAGCACAACATCTGCGGCAACGCAACAGTATGAGCAATAGTGTTGCATGTGTATTATTACTTTCAAGGTATATCCGGTACCATTACTCTATATATTAGAGTATTCATCGGTGGTGCGCAGCGAGGCTCAAGGAGTGCCGCATGCCGTTTTTGTCAAGACTGGCGAAGGTTGCAACCGACTATCGCGCCGCGAAAACGGGTGTCGCGATATTAAGCGGCGCGAGCGCGCTCTCCCCAGTGGCCGGCCTCGCGCAAGACAAAGCTCCCGCGCAGCAGGTCGCTCAAGTCGGTGCTCCGGTCGTGAAGAGCTCGTATGTCAAGCCGCCAATGGACCTTGAGCCGCATTGCAATGCGATCAAAGCGGTCTTCGCTCTTACGGAACGCTCGGTTGCAAAGATGGAAGGCGAGCCTAGAGAGCAGCTATATAGCTGGATTGATGGAGGATGTAGGGGCGACGTGCCGATTCCACCGAGAGGTGACGCGCACGATGGCAGGTTGTTTGAAACGGCTGCCACCATTCTGCAGAAGAGCAGCAGAAGAATTGTACTGACGCCTTAGGCTTGGCAAGCAGCTATTGCTTCGGTGCAGGCCCCGCAGCCCTCGCGGGCACCGCAGCGGGAGGACTGCTCTGCGGAGCAACTGGTTTTGCTTTTGCAGCAGGCGCTGTCGCTGGAACGGTCTTGGGAGCTTCTGGTTTAGCGGCGGCGAGCTGGGCTTCCGCTGCTTTAAGGAGGGTATCCGCATCAGCCCCGGTTGTGGGGGCTTGTTCGCGCTCAGCGGCGGTTCTTTGGTCGGGCGCAGCCCCGTGAATCTCCTTCACCTTGTCCTCAACCTTCTTGTCCTTGATCTCCCCGATCGCCTTCTTGACGGCCTCGTCGCGCTGGTCGGCCATGTCCTTCGTGACGCCGTGCTTCTTGGCAAGCCCCTCGGATATGTTCTTGATTTTCGCCTCTGCGGCCTTCTTCTCCTCAGCCGTCTTGGCGTTCTTTAGCTCCAGCGCCGCGTCCCGGAATTCCTGGCTTCCGTCCAGCCCCTTCGAGAAGCTTTGCAAGATCCGGTTGGTCTTGTTGGGGTCTTTGCCCTTCTGGCGGATGACAGCGTGGTTCTTGACCATGCGCTTGTCATTGACGCTGAAGCCCAAGGCATCAGCGTCGTTGGCGGCTCGCTCAATGTGCGTCCTGGCGAAGCCTTGATCGCGCAAATGGGTGAAGGTGTTGTCGTTCATGCCCATGCCAACGAGAGCTCGCGTGACCGGGGACGTGTAATAATTGGCCGCGGTGATGCCGCGGATGTCAGAGTTGCCCGGCACGGGTGCCGCCGGCAATTCGCCCTGGACGTACCGGGCGGAGCTGCCCGCCCTCCGGCCGTCAGCCTCCGCTGCATCGGAGATCCTGCCGTCGTTTCGCGCGGCGTGCAGGCCCAGACGGATGCCGTCGCGAACGCCAGCCAGATAGTCGGGGCCATGGAGATTGGCCTTGTCGATCGCCTGCTGCAGCTGCTGGCGGAATGCCGGGTCGTAGAGCGCGGCCGCTGGGGAACCAAGATGCTGAGAGACCAGCGTATGAAAAGCCGAATTACCGGACAGCATCCCGCTGGAAGCGCCACGAAAGCCCATCTTCTGAACGGAAGTGGTGATGTTCCCTGCCACTGCACGAGCCATGGTCACGTCGACATTGCGCGCGCGACCAAGATCGCCCTGCATGATCTGCACAATGGCGTCCTGCACCACGGAAGGTGGTATCTGTTTCTCGAAAGCGCCGGGGCGCGCCATAATAACTTCCTTCAAAAATATCGCCACTCACCCACGCCCAAAACAGGCGCGAGCGTCCGCAAACTGGCGGGGTGCCGTCAATACGTTTATATTATCGGAGATGCCGGTTTTAAATTCGTTAATGGTTGAAATCATAGAACGGTTTTGGGTTCGAATTCGTTCTTCAAAATCAAAACAAACGATATTGCAGCGTGTTGGTTGGTTAATAGAATGCTGCTTGTTCTTAATATAATCCACCGCGTCGCTTGAGCGGTGACGGGAATCAACATCGAGGGCTGACGGCGCAACCAACGCTGACCAGGAAAGTATTGATGATATTGTCACGTATACAGAACAAAGCTATGCTAATGCCGACCTTAAGAGACCACAGATGACCATTCCTTTCGTCTCGACCTATCTTCGCCAACGCGCGGCCGGTGTCGCCAACTCAGCCGTAGTGCGGGCACTGGAGCGGGAGGCGGCCGAAGCGGCCGCGCGCGGTGACGAAACTGCGGCGGCCGCGCTGCAGCGCGAGGCCGACCGCTTGCGTCAAAGGATGCTGGCGGGAAATCTGACTTTCGCGAGCAAGCAGAAGAAAGAAGACAAAGAGAAGCCGCTAGATGTGAAAACGCTGGCCGTGCAGTGGGTGGGACTTGGTGCTGGGGCGGTGCATGGCGGCCCGAGCGCCTGTATGCTGGATTGCGGTCCGCGTGGTGCGGTATTGATCAGCGGGACGGCGGTTAGTCTCACGGGGGCGCTTCAGGACGATCCGGTTGCTATCCTGCTGCTCGCGCGCCACGCTCGGCTGCATTGGGAGGGACGGGTGGTGGCACGCGGCTCACCGGAATTTGAATTCAAATATGGAGTGGCGGCCAAGATGTTGGGCGTGAAAGTGCGCCGAGGCTTGATCCCATGGGGTCGCCGAACGGAAGCTGCAGAGCTTGCGCGAGATTGGCAACCTATTCTGCAAGGTATCATTGAGGGCCGCACGCCGACGCGGCCCACGGGTGCGGGTCCGGCGGTGGTGCCGGTTGCCGTCGCGCCCTAGGCGATCCAGCGTGCGCCGGGTGTGTTAGGTGTCGGCTTGTCTGAGTAGATTGTATGGCTGCACCTGTACCTAGCACGAGAACCGCACTGCAGCTCATGGAAGGGCTTGCCGCTGTCGCTCAGACTCACAAGGAGTTTAGCGAGGTGCAGGATTATATCGGCCGCAATCTCGGCGCGATCTGGCCGGACGTCCCCTCGAAGGATCGAGCGGATGAACAGACCTTGCTGGAAGTGCGGAATGCAGCGTTTGCAATACTGAAAAAAACACCCGGACCTCTTATTCCTCGGACTCTACTGTTCTATAAAGATATTCACCAAACGTCTCACTGGCTGGATGCAGGGTTTGACGCCCTTTTTGATCTCAAGAAACTTGAGCAGAAAGATTGGCTTCAAGCCATAGCTATAGCGTTGGATGTGTATGAGCTTGTGGCCGCACGGCGCGGACCTCCCGCATCGTCTACGCCGAAAGAGAAGACACTTTTCATAAAGGCGCAGCCTTTCACAAACATTGCCGAAAGATACGTCCACATGAAAAGAGCGTGGCTGGCTATTAAGCAACTAACAGAAGTGAATCCCACACTCAAGGATATCGATCGCGAGGCGCTGAAACAGTTGTGCAAAAGAATTTTGGATTCGTGCCATCAAGGCATAGGGTCGATTGTAATTAGGCGCGACTGGATTCCGGCGGCGCGAAAAATCGATCATTGGATGGATTGGGATGATGGCGCCGGCCCAATTCCTATTTACAAAGATGTTCCTGCTCATTGGGCTTCATTACGGTTTCGGGAATGGTTACTAACCAAACGCTTTAAATATCTCGGCCGTAAAGTTGGTAAGATTGCGTTTCGATATACACCGGCAGTGAAGGTCCGCGCCGAAGAAGGCGCTGTCGTAGGCGTTACACGTGTTGATGTGGTAGTCCGTCCAGATGCGGATGCTATCGCCCGGCAAGCGGCCGCGGCGAAGCTGAGAGAAGCGGTGCGACGAAGGTTCGGTTGAGGATGGTAATTTATATCGCGCGTAAGGGCGGTCGTGCAGCGTTGGGGAGTTTTTGGCCGGCGAATGAGAATCCGTCACCGGTGTTGAAGAGCGCGCTGGGCGCGTTGAAGCCGAAGCCCAAGGGGCGGGTGCGAAAGGGGAAGCGGCAGCCCCCGCGATAGCTCAGCGGCTACTGGTTTAGCGTGACAATTGCGGCTGTTCCAACGTTCGCACAATGAATTGAAGAGCAGCGGTGCCACCAGACTTGGAACGCAATTGGCGGAGCGTGCGCGCGGGCAGTTTGCGGGCGGCGTAGTGGGCAATTGCATCCCTGTGTGCAGAAGACATGGGCTTGCCCATGACCGAACTCGCAACAGTCGTAAAAAAGCGCAGCGTATCGAGCGGCGAGCTTTTACGGTGGGCATTGGTTTTCTGTGTCGTCATAATAACTCCGTTATATCGGTTCTTATTCTGCCAAAGGATGATTAAGAGGCGAATAATTAAGCGTGTTTTAACCAAGGCCGAAGGCTAACGGGTTGAAATTCTGGATGTTCTGCCAATCGAACGCGGGCAAGACCCCAGATGAAAACGGCCACCTGGCAGCCGTCAGTTAGGCGAGTGGCAAATTGCTGATTGAGTTGAAAGGTGCCCAAAGGACTCGCGCACTGGCATGACCCGATAATAAGCGCAGAGCGTGGGGTGTATAAAGGGCCACGAACGGCGAAACTTCCGGTGCGGCACCGGATCGCTGGTGTCCATTCGTGCGTAATTGGCGCCGATGATTGTCTCTACCACGCCGCGCAGCCCTGGGCTGCAGCACAACGAATATGCAGCAGTTATTTCCGTGGTCGAGCCAAGCCGCTCGGCTTCTCCGCACGCAAGTCACCGCGCGAAGCGATCGGAGGCCCCAGAAAATGTTGAGCACGAATGCGGCAAGTCAGCGGAGTTTGGTATGCTGTGTTGGAACCTGCGCAAGGCTATGCATGTGACGAGTGCGAACGGAGAGAAGAGGCGAGCCAAGAGGTGAGGGGAAGGGTAAGCCGGGCCGTGGCAACATGGCAACGACGGCAAGCGGGCTGGGTCAGTGGCGTGACGCGAACTGCGGTCCCGTCCTTGTAGCGCGTCTCTCAGGGAGGTCAGGAATGGAGACTGAGCGCAAAGATATGGACGAACTGGCGCTTTGGGCGCGGGTGACCGAGGACCTTTTCGAGCTGCTGCAGCGGGAGGGCGGAGCAGTAAGCGAACAGGAATTAGCGGGGGCGGCGCTACAATTGTGCGAAGCGGCGAAGGACAGGGCGCGCGCCCGCCAGGTGTTCGGCTTCGGGCCGGGTGACAGGGAGGCGGGGCGGCAGTCGCCGGAGCAAGCCCTACCGGCGCGCAGGGGCTGGTGGCATCGGCGGCGCTATCCAGGAGAGTGACGGCGTGTGATGCGTGCGTTCATGCGACGGCCGCGCTACGCGGGCACCCCCGGCGACGCGTTGCGGGGTAGCTCCACGTGCCGGGGGTTTGCCGGCCTCGGGCGCTGTAGAGGGCAAAGCGCGTGGCCAGCGGGGATATTGAAGGTTAACTTCACGGCCACAGTCAACGAAATACGTTCACAGACTGGAGATGGCAGGCGCGAGTGGGAATACCGCAAACCTGACCTGAACGACGTGCCCCGCATGGTCGGCGACATCGACGCACTCTGCGACGCCGGCAGGGATGGGTGGGAACTAGCCTGATTTATTCGCCGGATGCGATGCGGATCGTGCAGTCCGGGTTCGACAAGGAGGCTCTGCTGGCGGCGTGAGGCGCGGCAAGTGCTCTCACATGCGCACAGCCGGCGTGCTGATCGCCAGGGAGCTTGAGGCTATCGGATCGTGCTGAGGAAATGATGCAGGACGACGACAAGGCGATGACGTTTCGCCGCGCGCTGCGCGCACCGGAGTTTTGGTTGCTGCTGGTGGCTGCGTCGGCCGCGTGTTTCGGGGTGACCTGGTGGGTGGTGGTACCGCTCACCACGGCGGGGCTGTCGATTTCGAGCTTGCCGAAGTATATCGAGCTGTGGCCGCGCGTGCAGGCGGCCGGGGCGGAATGGGAAGGCTGGAAGACGATCGCGCTGTCCACGTTCAACAGCATCGCGGCGAGCTGCGCCGCGTTCGTGCTGGGGGTCGTGATCCGCTGGGTGTGGTGGTGACGGCTTAGTCTTCGAGTTCGAAGGTGTCTTGGGGAGCGCCGATCGTTTCTATGAGTTCGCCATCGTCAAGCGATGCGAGGCGGCGAAGAATCGCGCGCCGAATACGGCCAGCGTCTTGCAAGCGCACGCCCCCTCGTTCGGCGGTTTCAAAGCTGAAGCCTAGGGCGAAGGCGTGGTTGTAGCGAGTGGTCATGGTCAGTTGTCCTTTCGGTTTGTAAGCCGTCCCACCGACGGCCCCTCACCGAAGGCTGGGGGGCTCTCGGCGGGACGGGCGGCGAAATTGTGAGGGTGTGAGTGCATGCCGCCTCTGCTTATGCAGGAGCCAGAATTCGACACCTAGTTGAACGGATCGGCGCAGGCGGCGCTGCAATTGTGCGAAGCGGCGAAGGACAGGGTGCGCGCCCGGCAGGTGTTCGGTTTCGGGCCGGGTGACAGGGAGGCGACCAAGCGGCAACCCGCACTCCCTGAATGCAGGCGTGACGTGGTCGCCATGGCTGTGCGCGAAGGCTGGCACTACCGGCTACTTGAGCTGCCCCGCAGGCATGGTGATCAGCCGCGTCCACTCGCGGTGTCTTCGCTGCCTCCGCGCCAGCCGGAGGCGCTCCTTGAGGCGTAGGGCGCTATAGGTCAGTGCCGTAGGAAAGCGGGCAAGCAGGCCGCGCGGGGTCAGGTGATGGCCGCAGGCACGTGCAATCTTGCAGACAAGCTTGGCACGCTTGGCGAGGCCCTCGGCATCGCGGCATACGAGGGTTGGCGCGCGCAGCAGCGCCGCGGCATATTCGGCGCGCCGCACCTTGAGTGCCGCTGCGGCACAGCGAACGTGCAGTCCGATCGTGGGCGCGCTCAGATAGAAGAGTATTGGGTTCTTCAGAGCTGCTGCCAGCACCGCTGCGCGCGGGACGAAAAGACACTCAGCGGTCTCCTTCAGGTTGCGCGCGAGGGTTGTCGCACGCTGTGTCAGCAGCACTGGCCGGCGGGCGATAAGCGCCCGCACCACGGCCGGGCTCACCTCTAGCTGGGCGGACAAATCGCTCATGAACTGCGCCAGACCCTGCGGGCGCCTAGCTAGCAATCCGGGAGTGCGCAATGCCGCTCGGATGAAGGCTCGTTGCGACAGGCCCACCGCCCGAGACCCCGCGCGGACGTTCGACACGAGGCTCTGCGGCCGTCGCCACATCAGCGTCGGAAACTTAAGCGCGAGTGACAGATAGCGCGTCACAGGCAAGCCCAGAGAGCGGGCGGCGCCTTTGATGTTGCCGGCAAGGCGCGCCGGATCGAGCTGCAAGAGCTGCGGACGCTTGAGTGATAGGGCAATGAACCGGGGCACGCCAATGCCGAATACGCGTGCGCTAGCCCGGGCGCGGCCCGCTAGCGCCGCCGGCCGCTGATAGAAGAGGCTGGGGAAGCGCAGGGCAGTCCGCATAAACACCGATCTCGGCACCCGGAGCCGCGCAGCGCTTTCGGCGATATTCGCGGCCACCGTGGTCGGGCGCATCTCCAGAAGCCTGACATGACGTAGGCAAGCCCTGCGCAGCTCGGCCTTCAGCTCCTTCGTCCGCCTAATCCTCCCCAGCAATGCCAGCAACGCCGCGCTCCATTGCGCTGCTAAAAGTCGGCTGCGACGCGTTTGTTTTATGCTGGCGATTTTCTGCAACGCGCGCCGTGGCAATGAAACTGCATATATTGAATGCGAATTGATAAAGGTTTAGCTATTATTAATAAATGTTTAATACTCAGGCCATTAAATAATCTAATTGAATATGTATCTCGCCCCGCTGTTTCGAGTTGCGCCCTTTTTGGCAGCCGCATTCTTTGCCGCTGCACCCGCTCCGCTTTTTGCCAATTGCGCATCGCCTACCGGTCTCAAGGGCGAGTTTCTCTACAATGATGATTTCGAGACCATGCAGTTCTGTGACGGCACGAATTGGATCTCCATGTCGGCGTCGGGCACGTCGATCGAATTAGACCCGCAGGTGGATACCCTCACCGCCAGCAAATGGTGTAAGGCGAATGCCGGCGGCACCGCGATCGACTGCGCTTCCACCACCGTCGATGCCACCCCCGGCGGCTCGACCATGGAGCTCCAGTACAATAACGCCGGTGTGTTGGGCGGGACGGCGGCGCTCATCTATGCCACTTCCGGAAGTTTGCTCACCATTACCGCCCAGGCTGCCACCGACAAGACCCTTATATTAAAGGGGGCCGCCAGCCAGAGCGTGAACCTATTTGAAGCGCAGAATTCTTCCGCCACCGCGCTCGTGACCATTTCTTCGGCCGGTAATATCCTCACCACCGGCACGCTTTCCGCCACCGGCGATTTCGCCATCAATACCAATAAATTCAACGTCACGGCCGCATCCGGCAACACCGCGGTCGCCGGCACGCTGGGTGTGACCGGCGACGTGGCGGTCAACACCAACAAATTTACCGTCACGGCCACATCCGGCAACACGGCGGTCGCCGGCACGCTGGGCGTGACCGGCGACGTGGCGGTCAATACCAACAAATTTACCGTCACGGCCGCATCCGGCAATACGGCGGTCGCGGGCACACTCGGCGTGACCGGCGATGTGGCGGTCAACACCAACAAATTCACCGTGGCGGCATCGAGCGGCAACACCGGCATCGCCGGAACGCTGGGTGTCACCGGCGCGGTCACCGGCGCCAGCTTTTCGGGTGTCGGCACGGCGCTAACGGCTTTGGACGGCAGCAATATTTCCACCGGCACGGTCGCGGCTGCGCGTTTGGGCAGCGGCACGCCTACCTCTTCCACCTTCCTGCGCGGCGACGGCGCCTGGACGGCCACCAGCACGATCATCGTAACGCCTGCCGGCTCGAACGGATCGGTGCAGTTCAATAATTCCGGCGCATTCGGCGGCGGCTCCAGCCTGGTGTGGGATTCAACCAACAGCCGGCTCGGCATCGGCACGGCGACGCCCGCCTATCCGCTCGAAGTTTCCGGCAAGGCGAAAACGTCTGCCATGCTGCTGAGCCTCGCCACCGGCAATGCGCCGGAAGGCACGGGCTCCACCGCGGCATGGAACATCGCCGGCGATGACGTTTATTTTGAAGGCGGCAATGTCGGCATCGGCACAGCGACGCCTAGCGTAACGCTGGACGTGGTGGGCAGCTTCATTTTATCCGGCAACGCCTCAATCGGCGGCACGCTCAACTCGGTCGGCAATTTCTCGGTGGCGACCAACAAATTCAATGTCACGGCGGCGAGCGGCAACACCACGGTGGCGGGCACGCTGGGTGTGACGGGTAACGCTACACTTTCCGGCACGGGCAACAGTGTTGGCACCATCACCAGCGGCGTGTGGAGCGCGGGGGCGATGACTTCCAGTGGCCCGATCACCGTTCAAAGCGGTGGCAGCACCGCTGCGCCATCGCTTGCAATCATAACCGGAGGGTTGGGGGTGGGTGGTCTCTATGTACCCGCCGCAAACACCTTGGCGTTCGTTACCTCCGCAACCGAGCGCATGCGCATCGACTCCTCCGGCAATCTCGGCATCGGCTCAACCAGCCCCGCTTCGAAGCTCGACGTGAATGGCACCGTCACCGCGACGGGTTTCTCCGGCCCCGGTGTTGTTCCGGCGCATGCTGTCATGCCGTTCAATCTCGCCGCCTGCCCGACTGGTTGGACCGAATATACCGCGGCACGCGGGCGGTTTGTTCGCGGCATCGACAACGGCGCGGGCAATGACCCCAGCGGCACGCGCGCCGCTGGCAACACCCAGGCGGATGCGTTCGCGTCGCACACGCATGCGGGTACCGGCGTTGGTAGTGGCGAGTTCGTTTACTATCGGGGATCAGGCCAAGGCGTCTGGCAGTATGGTAGCTCGGGTGCCGCAGATTTTGATCGCACATCGAGTCCGGTAGCCTCCACGGGCGGCGCGGAAACCCGACCCAAGAACGTTGCACTTCTTTATTGCGAGAAAGATTGAAGGTAAAGATGGATGGATATGAGAAAGGAGTGACGCGCTAGAACGTGCCGACTGACTGCCTGTTCCTTCGCAAATTTGTTTTACGCGCCCTGATTGCCGCCGCGCTTGCCCTGCCGCTCGTCCCGCAGCAGGCCTTCGCCGCCTGTTCCAGCCCCTCGGGCACGGAAGGTGAAATCGTCTATAACAGCAGCTACCACATCACCCAGTTCTGCGATGGGTCGTCATGGATCTCCATGGCGGCGGCGGCCACCTATCTTACCGAAACCGATCCCAAGATCGGCACGCTCACCGCGCTCAAATGGTGCGCCACCAACGCCGGCGGCACCGCGATCGACTGCACCCTGGATGCGCCGCTTCGCACCGCCAATAATCTCAGCGATCTCGGCAGCGCCACGACCGCGCGCACCAATCTCGGTCTCGGCACCATAGCAACGCAAGCCGCCAGCGCCGTGACGATTACCGGCGGCACCATCAACGGCACGGCGATCGGCGGCTCAACGCCGGCGGCGGGGGCCTTCACCACGCTCAGCGCCTCGGGCGCCACAACCTTAAGCACCACGCTGGGTGTATCCGGCGCCACGACTTTAGCTACGTTAGGCGTTTCAGGCGCCGCCACGCTTTCCAGCACGCTGGCGGTGACGGGAGATGCCACCTTCGATACCACCACGCTGAAGGTCGATACCACCAATCACCGGGTCGGCATCGGCACGGCGGCGCCCGCCTATCCGCTGGAAGTTTCCGGCAAAGCGAAAAGCACCAGCCTCCTGTTCCCGACCACCGCGGGCTATGCCCAGCCCAGCGGCACCGGTGCGGGATGGACCGCCTACGGCTCGGATGTGAGTTTCATGGGCGGCAATGTCGGCATCGGCAGCAACACGCCGGCAGTGGCGCTGGACGTGGTCGGCTCGGGCGCCTTTACCGGCAACATCACCATCGGCGGCACGCTGGGCGTCACCGGCAACTTTGCCGTCAACACCAATAAGTTCAACGTCACCGCCGCGAGCGGCAATACCAGCGTGGCGGGCACGCTCGGCGTGACGGGCGCCACAACACTCAGCTCGACTTTGGGCGTGACCGGCGACGTGGCGGTCAATACCAATAAATTCAACGTCACCGCATCGAGCGGTAATACCGCCGTGGCGGGCACATTGGGCGTCACCGGCGCGACAACGCTTTCCAGCACGCTCACCGGAACCACAGGAGTGGGCATCGGCACCGCTTCGGTTGCCGCCAGCGCCTTGCTCGACATCGTTTCCACTACCAAAGGCATGCTGCCACCGCGCATGACGACAACGCAGCGCGATGCGATCTCGTCACCGGCGACCGGCCTCACGATCTACAATACCACCACCAACCAGATGAATCTTTATAATGGCACGTCATGGGGTGCGGTGGGCGGTGCGGCTTCCGGCTCGGACGGCTATGTGCAGTTCACCGCCAGCTCCGCGCTCTCGTCCGACAGTAATTTCATCTGGGATTCGACCAATCACCGGCTCGGCATCGGCTCGGCATCGCCGGCTAAAGCGCTGGATGTAGTGGGCACCTTCGCGGCTACGGGCGCGGCGACCCTGGGAAGCACGCTTGGCGTCACCGGCGACGTGGCGGTCAACACCAACAAATTCAACGTTACGGCATCAAGCGGCAATACCATCGTGGCAGGTACGCTGGGCGTGACGGGCGCCGTGACCGGCACCAGCACGGTTACCGGCTCGGCTCTCATTCCTTCCGGCAGCACGGCGGCAACGAATGGTATGTACCTGCCTGCCAGCAACACCGTGGGCATCAGCGCGAACAGCATTGATGTGGCGCGGTTTAATACCGTGGCCTCCGGCGTCAATTATCTGAATCTCACGCCAGCCGCGACCGGCGGCGGGCCGATCATCGCTGCGACGGGTTCGGATACGAACGTCGATCTCAATCTGAACACCAAAGGCACCGGCACGGTGAAGGTGACCTCGCAGGCCGCGGGCGCTGTGGCGGTGACGATCAAGGCTGCGGCTTCGCAGACGGGCGATCTGCTCGATTTCCAGAACTCTTCCGGAACCGCACTGACCGTCGTGAATGCCAGTGGCAATGTCGGCATCGGCACAGCCACCGTGGCAAGTCAAAAGATGCTGCATGTCAATAATTCTGCTGCCGCCAGCAATACGACAATTCTAATCGACAACAGCGGCGTTTCGGGCGGCTATAACGCCATCTTGGAATTAAAAAACGCTGCCCGGGATTGGAATGTAAAAGCATCTGCCGCAGCCGACGGCGTGGATAGCAGCGGCGCGTTTGCCATTCAGGATGCGACGGCAAATGCCTACCGTTTCACGATTGACCATAACGGCAATGTTGGCATCGGCACCTATGGGCCGGCCACCACCGGTCTGCTTGATCTAACCAGCACCACAAAGGGCTTCCTGCCGCCGCGCATGACCGCCACGCAGCGCGATGCGATCAGCAGCCCGGCCACCGGCCTCACCCTTTACAACAGCACCACCAATGCCATGAACATCTATAACGGTACGTCATGGGGCGCGGTGGGCGGCGCCGGTTCGATCTCCACCGACAGCGACGTGACGCTCACTTCACTCGCGACCAATAATATCCTGCAATATAATGGCACGGCCTGGGTCAATGTTGCCCCTAGCACGGCCATGACCACGACGACGATGGTGGCCAACTGGCCGGATGCGATTAAATGCAACTTAACGACCCCGGCATGGGGGCCGACTTTCCTGTATCCAAGCATCATGCCATACAGTGATGGCAGGTATTACTATCGGCTGACCTACAATGGTGGATCAGGCTATTACATAGGTTTCAATTCGGACGGTTCTTATTATACAGCCAATGCCCTTGTTTCAACGGATTGTACTTCATCGATCACCGCCATATACGCCGCTGGCCGCGCCTTCAACTTCATAGGCTCCGGCACGGCGCTGGCGTTTGCGGCGGGAACCGTGAGCGCACCGGGTCTTTATGTCACCGCCGACAGCGACACCGGCCTCTATGCGCCCGCGGCCAATACCCTTTCCATGACCGCGGGCGGGGTGGAAGTGGTGCGCGGTAATACGGTGGCGAGCGGCGTGAACTATCTGAACCTCACTCCGGCGGCGAGCGGTGGCGGGCCGATCGTCGCGGCGGCAGGCAGTGACAGCAACATCGACCTGAAGCTCACGCCGAAAGGCACCGGCTATGTGAACGTGACGGCAAACGGAATCAAATTTCCCGACGCCACCATACAGCCCAGCGCCGGCATGCAGATCCTTGCCTATAATGCCCGCGCCGATACCGGCGTGGTCACTATCAGCGGCACGATTCCTGGCGACAATACTATCCCGCAAGTCAGCGAAGGCAGCGAGCTGCTGACGGTCAGCGTTACCGTTCCGGCCTCCGCCAGCTATCTTTACTTCTTGGTCAACGGGCCGAGTTTTGCCGAAATCACCAATAACTCCAACATATTCACGATTGCACTGTTCCGCGACGGCCAGTCGGGCAACAATGCGCAGGCCGCCTATGCCGAGGAAGGTGTATACGGCACCAATGCGGGCCATTGCTTTACGCTATGGCGCATCGCCTCGCCGGGGGCAGGGACTTACACGTACCGCATCCGCGGTGGGGCTGACGGCGGCAGTTTCTATATCAACGCCCAATACAACGCCGGTTACGGCGCCGCCGTTCTGGCCGGCAACCTGAACCAGATGAGCGTTGTGGTCGCGGCGCAGTAAGAGGCACCGGGACGCTCCCTAAGTACGTTGCGCTACTCTATTACGAGAACAATTGAAGTGACCTTTACGGCGCCCGTTTAATATATGAGTAATTTCTTCCGATTATGGTTAACAATCGTTAAAGCCATTAAACTTTATAGAAATGATCAAAAGCTAGTCGGATTTTAATTATTGACCGCTACTCTAAAAAGCAATAGATCCGGTTCATTACCCGCCGCTTTAAACCGGCCATGCTCATTTTATCGAAAAGGGGATTTAATCATGCGCCATATTGTGCCGATGTTGGGATTGCTAATTGGTCTTTCCGGAACCGCTCTTGCGGGGCATGGAAACGGAAGCACGGTTTTTCCTCCGGCCGATTGCAGCGCCGATGAAGCCCGAATCATCACCTGGCAGGATGGTTCCGAATCGACGGTATGCAAAAGCGCGCAGGAACTTTTCCATCTGGCGTTGCCGGATTGCCAGGACGGGGAAGTTATCGTCTTTCGTAACGGTGAAAGCAATCCTCCGGGAAGAGATCCCGTTGGTGCGCACCATGAGAACCATGAATGGGGAAAATTCGTTTGCGAGGCAAAAACCGGCTTCGGGATCGCGATCGACATTTCGGTGGATGTGGACTTTGTCGCGCCGTCGGACGGGCTGCTCTTCGTGCATGTCTGGGCGGGGCCGGGGGATAACCCAACGCGCGCGCCGACCTACCAGGTTATAATGGACGGCAACCTGCTGACCTATGTGATGGCCCAGGACAATTATGTGACCGGGACCTTCTCCATCATCCACAACAACCTGACCTACCCCGTGCGCAAAGGGCAGAGCGTCAAAGTGGCTACGGTTTATGCGGGCGCCGGCGCTCAAATTCAGTTTATCGCTCTTAAATAGGGCACATCACTGGGGAGCGGTTGGCGGGCGCACGCTCGCCTCTGCCTTAGGGCATCAGCTGGACAGGTCGAGCCTGTAGAATCGGGCCGCCGTTCCGGCAAACAGATCGGCCCTCTCGGCTTTGCTTGCGCCCTTCGCCAGCAGCTTGCAGGCGTTCCAGAACATCGCGTAGCTGCAGGAGCCTTTGTCGACGGGGACGTTGCTCTGGAACACGGAACCTGGCCAAGGCCGCTTAACGTACAATTGTTGATAAACCGAGACATGATGCTTGATATGATCGCTTAGCAAAGAAGGGAGTGAGAATAATGGGATTAAACCATGACAAATACCACGGAAGATTTAGTGCCGCCCATGGAGGAAAACTCATGGTGTAACTAATCGACACCGCATGCAGTTTTCTTCTAAGATGCTGTTGTAATCTTCATCGATAAATGTCACTTATATTTCAACGATATATGTCATTGGCTATAATTTTGCTATAATAGGGTGCAATTCTCCGGTTTCCTTTTTGGGGGCCGTCTTTGGAAGATGCGCTGAATCCCGACTCACCCACGCCCTTCGGCTTCGCTGGCCTGACTGAAGCGGAGCGCGAAAGCGCTTACACCTGCTACCGCAAAATCCGCCCTTATCTGGAAGAGCATGTATCGCTAAGTGAAGTTGCCCGGCTGGCAGGTATCGATGTGCGGACAGCTTGGCGGTGGGTACGGCGCTATCGGCTGTATGGCTTGAGCGGCCTTTGTCGCAAAGCGCGCTTTGACCGAGCGAAGGTGCAGCAATCAACGGAGCTGCAGCAGATTATCGAAGGGCTGGCGCTGCAGAAGCCGAGATTGTCCGCTGCCGCGATCCATCGAAAGGTGAGAGAGCTTGCAAGACAGCATGGAGAACCGGCGCCTAGCTATAGCACAGTTTATTCTGTGGTCCGGCAGATCGCGCCGCCTCTCGCGAAAATGGCCCATGAGGGGACCAAGGCCTATAACGATACCTTCGATCTTCTGTACCGGCGGGAGGCCTCGGGCCCGAATGCCATTTGGCAGGCGGATCATACCCAGCTCGATGTGACCGTCCTCGACAAGGATCGCTGCGCCAGGAGGCCTTGGCTGACGGCGATCATGGATGACTATAGCCGCGCGATTGCGGGTTATGCGCTGTCGTTCAATGCACCATCCGCGATGCAGACGGCCCTCGCGCTGCGGCAAGCGATTTGGCGAAAGGCCCAGCCTAGCTGGCAGGTGTGCGGCATCCCGGAGGTCCTTTACACAGACCATGGCAGCGATTTCACCTCGCAGCATATCGAGCAGGTTGTGGCGGAGCTCAAGATCCGCCTGATCTTCTCGACCGTCGGCTGCCCGCGCGGGCGGGGCAAGGTCGAACGCTTTTTCGCGACCGTAAATCAGGTGTTCCTGCCTCAGCTGCCGCGCGCCGCCAATGGCGCCACGACGTTGAGCCTGGCGGAGCTGACTGCTCTTTTCGAATCCTATGTGCTGGAAGATTACAACCGTGAGGCGCATGCGACGACTAGAGTGGCGCCGCAGGAGCACTGGCTGGCAAACGGTTTTCTTCCTCAGATGCCATCGTCGCTCGAACAGCTCGATCTGCTCTTGCTGACGGTGCCGAAACTGCGCCGGGTCCAGCAGGACGGCATCCGCTTCATGGGCTTTCGCTATATCAGCGCCACGCTGGCGGCTTATGTGGGCGAGGAGGTGCTGGTCCGCTACGACCCGCGTGACATCGCGGAAGTGCGGCTTTTCCACCGTGATCGGTTTCTTTGCCGCGCTATTTGCCAGGAGCTCGCCGGCGAGACGGTGGCGCTGCGTGATATCGTTCGCGCCAGGAACAGCCGGCGCCACCAGCTTCGCCAGACTCTCGAAGAGCGCCGCCGTGTTGTTGACGCGCTGCTTGAGACGCGGCGCTGGACAATGCCAGACAACGAGCCAGCGGCCGTTGAGCCGCGTCGGCGGCGAGAGCTGCCGGTGCCAAAGCTCAAGCGGTATCGCGATGAATAGCGTGGCCGCCATCCGCTTCATCGAAACCCTGGAGCATCGACACTTTCAGGAATTCTGCGAGGCGTGCCAGCGCGACCGCTATATTGGCCTCTGCTATGGACCACCTGGGGTCGGCAAGACCGTGTCGGCGCTAAAGTACACCCGGTGGGAAAAGGTTGCGGCCTACCAGGCGGCCAGCCGCCCGCGCAAGCTATTGGCAGAGGTCGAGGCGTGTGAGGTGGTTTTCTACACGCCGCCCGTGGTCAACACGCCGAAAAATATCTTGCGTGATATCGAACGCTTGCGGTTTGACCTTCTTGATTTGCGCAGGGAGCGCATTCGCAAGAATGCCGAGCGCGGGCTGCACAGGGCCCAAGGCCGGATTCAGAAAATCCGGGAGAGACTGATTCCGGGGCTGCGGCCCGTGAGCGTGCCGAGGTGCGACTTGTCCAAGGAGGAAGGAATAGCAGCCGCCGAGGCAGAGAAGGCGTTCCGGCGCCTCCAAGAGAGAATGATGACGCGGCAGCATGCGGTGACGGACCCCACCAAGCTGATTGTGATCGACGAGGCAGACCGCCTGAAGGATTCTGGGCTGGAGCAGCTTCGCGATATGTTTGATCGTAGCAGCATCGGGCTGGTGCTGATCGGCATGCCGGGGATTGAAAAGCGGCTGGCGCGGTACCCGCAGCTCTATTCCCGCGTGGGCTTTGTGCATGAATTCCGGTCACTGGCGCCCAAGGAAGTGCGCCGGCTTCTGGAAGAGAAGCGGCTGCCCGGCGCGCTTGATGCCGAGGCGCTGACGGATGAGGAGGTTATCTCGGCGATCCTGCGGGTAACAGGTGGTAACTTTCGCTTGCTGCACCGGCTCTTGAACCAGGTCGCGCGCGTCCTGGAAATCAACCGGCTGAAGCGTGTCACGCGCGAGGTGGTCGAAACGGCGCGGGAAAGCCTGGTGATTGGCACCGATTAGCTCTTGCCGGCCGACCGGTGTTCTTCGCGGGCCGCCTCCCAAACTTCGCGCGCGGCGCCTGCGTTGACGGCCGCGATCGCCAGCCCCACGATCAGATCGGGCCATGCCGAGAGCGTATAGGCGGTCACAAATCCCGTGCCGATGATGGCGATGTTCGCCGCGGCATCGTTGCGCGCGGACAGGAATGCGGCACGCGTAAGGCTCCCGCTATGATGCCGGTAACGGGTGAGCATGAGCGCGCAGGTCAGATTGACGGCCAGCGCTCCGGCTCCTGCCAACGAAAGCGGTATAGGGTCCGGGGCGACCGGAACGTTGAACTTCTCCCACGCCGTCCACAGCGTTGCGACGCCGGGAATGAGCAAGATGCCCGCCAGCAGCATGCCGACACGTGCACGAAGAATCGCACTCCAGCCGAGCGCCACGAAGATGAGGAAGTTGACGGAGGCATCTTCTAGAAAGTCGATGCTGTCGGCAAACAGCGAAACCGAGCCGATTGCCAGCGCGACGGCAAACTCCACCCCGAAATAGCCAAGGTTCAGCGCCATCACAATCAGGACTACCCGGCGCAATCCCTCTGAGCTGGTTGCCGTGTTCACGCCGCCGCCTATCCGATCCTCGAGATCGTCTGATGATGGACGCCGAGCTTTCTGGCAACGGCCCGGTAGCTCAAGCCGCTGCGCAGCAGCTCACGCGCCACTTCCACGTCCGGGCCCTTGAGCTTCGGCTTGCGTCCGAACCTGACCTGCCGGCGTCTGGCTTCGCGGCGCCCGGCGGCGGCGCGGGCGAGGGTGCGCTCGCGCTCTTCCTCGGCGATCGCGGAAATCACGCCCAGCACCGCGCGACCGATTGGCGTCGTCAAATCCAATCCGGTGCGGTCCAGGACTTTGATGGTCGCTCCCTGCTGGTGCACCTTCATCATGAGATTCAGTCCGTCCATCATGGAGCGGGTGGCCCGGTCCCACTCGGCCACGACAAATACATCCTTCTCGGTCAGAGCGGCGAGGGCATGGCGGAGCTGGGGACGATTCTTGGTGTTCCTGCCAGACTGCTTCTCAGTGAAAATCTTCCTGCAGCCGGCCGCCTTCAGCATGGCGATCTGGCGGGCGAGATTTTGATGGAGGGTAGACACTCGGGCACATGCCTATACCTTTAGCTCAGGCCGCCGCCATCTGACGTGACCCGTACCAGCGGCAGCGGCGCGCGTCGTCGATGATCTGGCGCATCGTCATCGGCGGCCGGGCAACGAGGCTCTCGATGACGCG
>Ga0247727_10003897_pt1 | contig 32462 bp, 23 predicted proteins | sample WisWelCaveWW1625_FD_202498 | JGI IMG/M metagenome (GOLD analysis project Ga0247727, IMG submission 202498) | Biofilm microbial communities from Wishing Well Cave, Virginia, United States - WW16-25 | ecosystem: Environmental > Aquatic > Deep subsurface > Groundwater > Cave microbial mat | place...
GAGTGGGTGACAGGAAAGCAGTATTTAGACATGAATCCGCTGTTAACTCAGGGATTGAGAAATGAATAAACTCGAGGGAGAAAAGAGGAAAAAGATCGAATTTACAGAAAATGTGTTGCTTTGCCTTTTCTCCTCTCTTATTTGATGGAAATAGGACGGGAGACGACGGATCTTGATTTCTTGCTCACACGGATGAAGGCCGAAGAAAACGAATTGCGGGAGACATTTGAAGAGATTCTTTCAATCCATTCGGCAGACGGATTTACTTTTTCCTTTAACTCCATTGAACTGCTTCGCCAGCCACACATGGACTATCCTGGATATCGTGTTATCTTGGCTGCATCGTTTGCAAAGATGAAAGATTACGTCCAAGTCGACGTGGGAATAGGAGATATTGTCGAACCAATGACCCGCGAGATCTCATTTGTCCAATATCGCGGCAAACCACTTTTTGAGAGCACTGTTTCTCTTCTCGTTTATCCTGTTGAGACTATCTTCTCTGAAAAACTAGAAACGATCCTTTCCAAAGGGGCCGGCAACAGCCGGATGAAAGATTATCATGATCTTATTCTCCTTGTCCGTAACGAAGGAATGCTCAACTTAGATAAGCTAAAGGAAGCGGTTACAAAAACCTTTTCCAATCGCGGTACTATTCTTCGTCATATCGAGTTCGACGAGGCCTCTCTTAAGGTCATACAAAGGCTTTGGGCTGCCCATCTTCATGGCCTTGGAGATCATGCATATGATCTTGATCTACCTAAGGATATTGCGGCTGCGATTGAAGAAGTTAACAAGTATGTTGCTGCTATTAACCCAACTTGCCCCCTATCTTCCTCTTAGGCTACCTGCTTTAGGTAATCTGCGGCGCTTCGATCGTCGCCAAGGTGTGCTCACCTAGGCTTCCTCTCGAAACTTGCATCTCACCTAACTCGTTAACGCCTAAGAGGAAGATAGGGGGCAAGTTGGGTTATTAATGGAGGTTCAAAGGTCGAAAAGGTTTTTCCGGGAGCTTAAATAAAAGAAAGCTCAGCTATTCCAGACGAATCAAAACCAAAACCTATTGCTTGGATTCAGATTGGATTTGGGTGAGGGTGATGAGGGGGGCGTCGGGGTGGTTGATCCCTTCGCAGCGCTTGGCCTCTTCGGTCCAGGCTTCAGGGGATTCTAGGTTTTCGGGCCACCAGGGGAACGTGCGGCATTGTTTGGGGCGGGCGGTGTAGACGGTGCAGCGTTTTCCATTGAGGAAGACGCAGTCAAATGTTTTGGGATGCTCGCGCAGCGAGAGGTTGCCGCCAATTTTGCGAGTGTATTTTTTCACAAACTCTTCAAACGAGATATTGAGCGTTTTGGCGAGCTCTTCGATCTCAGCGTCATTCACCCATACGTAGCCGGGCGAGCCTGTGCAGCACTGACCGCATCCGGTACATTTGAAGCGGAGCCCATCTTTATACCAGAGTGGTTGTGGATCTTTTTGCTCGGGCATCATTACCACTTGAGGTTGACTTGTTTGACACTCTGCCAGGTGTGATCGTTTATACGGAATACTTCCACATCACAACCTTCAGTGTGGATTTCGACCAGGTTGAACGAGCCGTCTTCTTTATTTGCAGAGCAGCCGCTGTCGAGAATGATGGGCAGGCCGCTGGGGCGCAGATCAGCGATGGTGTGGCGGTGGGTATGGCCATGCAGGTAAAACTTGACTTGAGGAAACTGGGTGAGGAGCTCTTGCAGAGCTTCGCCGCGCAGGAGGTTTTTCTTTTTCGAGGTCAGCTCAAAAAAAGGAAAATGGTTCATCAGGATGACTTGATGGCCTTCAGGAATGGATTGCAGAGCTTTTCTTAAAGTCTCTTCGAGCTCTTTAAAAAAGTGGCCATGGCAGGTGAGGAGGGAAGTGGCGAGCGTGGTGTCGATTGCAAAGAGCCACCAGTTATGCCCGAGCTCTGTGGTTGTGATCCTATTTTCCTTAAGCCTATAGGGGGTGTTGTACTCTGAATCAAAATAGCGGTAGAAAACTCGCTGCTGGTCAGCGGCTTTTGTGTAGTGGTCATGGTTGCCGGGAAGCAGGAATGTGCGCAGGCCGGCGTTTTTGAGCGCGTCGACGTAATCGGATGCTAGAGCAAATTCTTTGGGATGGGAGGTGGAGGTTAAATCACCTGTCAAAAGCACTGTGGTGACATTTCTTTGTTGTAGAAGTGGCAGTAATTGATAGAGTTGCGCTTCATTAAATTCCCTTTTGCGGCGGAGAAGTAGGTTAAGATTACCGATCCAGCGCTTGGAGAAAAGCTGGAGGGGATTCCAGCTGGGTGTGGAAAAATGCAGATCGGAGAGATGTGCAAAGCGCAAAAGTGTTTTTTTAGGCATAAAAGAACCACGTATAACGAGGAACAATGTTAACCCGTAACGGGTTAAAAGTGGTCTTATTTTTTCTTTAACATCTGGCGGGTTGTGATGCGCCGCTTAGCTAAATTTTGCTTTGTCAATGTCTTGACCCAGCGTACGCCCTCTTGGTGGCTATTAGCAGGTGCGCTGTCTTGTTTCACTTCGCTAGGTGTGGTGCGCTTAGAAATGTGGTGTTTAGCTTTGCTTTTTTTGATTCCAATCTTTTTTTGAGCGGCTTGGGAAGCGGCTAGCTGCTTTTGCGCTACGCGCTTGGGGTATTTGGTAAGCATTTTTTCAGGGGAGAGCTCGTCGGTGCGCGCAATCGATAGACGCACTGGATAGGCTGCCTGGGCAAGGCGGATCTCTTTTCTCATTTTCTTTTTCATTTGTTGTGGGATAGAGCGCTTCATTTCGACCTCATTTTTTATCACATATCGCTAAAAAATAAATTAAGAGCAATTGAAAAATAATCTCAAACGTGGCTGTATTTTAAGCATGAAGCAATTAACTAAAAAATTTTGGGAAGAGTTTATCCCTAAAACGTTTCTCTGCTTATTTCGAGAGCCCTACTCTGTCCGCACTTTTCGCAGCGATCTTGTTGCTGGGGTGACGGTGGGCATTGTGGCGTTGCCGCTTGCCATGGCGTTCGCTATCGCTTCTGGTGTGTCTCCTGAGAGGGGTCTGTTCACGGCGATTATAGCGGGATTCGTGATTGCGCTCTTGGGTGGCAGCCGCGTGCAGATTGGTGGGCCGACTGGGGCATTTGTGGTGATTATCTTCGAGATTGTGACGCGGGTTGGTTATAGCGGCCTGGTGCTCGCCACATTGATGGCGTCCATTTTGCTGCTCATCATGGGACTTTGTCGCTTAGGGACGCTGATCAAATATATCCCGTTTCCTCTAGTAACTGGCTTTACATCTGGCATCGCCCTCATCATTTTTTCCTCTCAAGTGAAGGATTTTCTCGGATTGAAAATGCAGAGCGTACCAGCTGATTTCCTGCCTAAATGGGAGGCTTTTTTTAGAGCCTTGCCTACCTGGGATCCGCTCACGTTTTCGCTTGCGGCCGGATCTCTAGTTTTAATTGTATGCATCCGGCGGTTTGTCCCTCGATTGCCTTGGGGAATCACGGTCATCGTGGGCGCTACACTGGTATGTTGGATTTTCGATTTGCCTGTGGATACGATTGCTTCACGGTTTGGCGAGATTCCGCGCATGCTCCCAAGCCCGTCATTGCCTGAATTTTCCTTGGATTGGCGCGCATTTCGCGCGCTTTTCCCTGACGCTATGACGATCGCATTTTTAGCGGGGATTGAGTCTCTTCTCTCAGCGGTAGTGGCGGATGGGATGATGGGAGGCCGGCATAAGTCCAACTGCGAGCTGATCGCACAAGGACTTGGAAATTTAGGTTCTGTCTTTTTTGGCGGGATTCCAGCTACTGGCGCGATCGCGCGCACGGCGACAAATGTCAAGACGGGTGGCCGCACGCCTGTAGCGGGGATGGTGCATGCGCTGACGCTTTTTTTGATCATCTTGCTTTTTGCGCCACTCGTGAGCCGCATTCCGCTGGCAGCACTCTCGGCGGTGCTTGTGATGGTGGCCTGGAATATGAGCGAGGCGGATCGGTTCCTGCATCTTTTGAAAGCTCCACTGGGGGATGTCGCCGTGCTGCTGACGACTTTTTTGCTCACTGTGCTTGTCGATTTGACAATCGCGGTAGAAGTGGGGATGATCCTGGCAGCGTTTCTCTTCATGAAGAGGATGAGCGACCTTTCCAACGTCGTTTCTTTGACGCGCTTTTTGGAAGAGACGGAGGAAGATGAACAGCGGGACCCCGATGCTATCTCTAAGCGTCATGTTCCTTCAGGTGTAGAAGTCTATGAGATCAACGGCCCCTTCTTTTTTGGAGTGACGGATACGCTGCAAAGGGTGCTTCTCAACATTGAAAAGCCCCCAAAAGTGTTCATTTTGCGCATGCGCAAGGTTCCCGTGATCGATGCTACAGGGCTTCACGCTCTAAATGAATTTCATGTGAAATGCCAAAGTCGGGGCACAAAGCTGGTGCTTTCAGGTGTGAAAGGGATGCTGGAGAAAGAGTTAAAGAAGTACGGTGTGATCACAAGGGTTGGTCGCGAGAATGTCCTTCCACATATCGACCCAGCGTTAAAACGCGCGAGTGAGCTCGTCGAAGGCGGTTAGCACTTTACGTACGCTGATCCACTTCTGCCAGTGGGCTTCTCTCAGGCGGAGCGGCTTGAGGTTGGGGATCCAATCGGCAGGCGTTACGACTTTTCCTTCGAGCCAGCCGGGCCGCCATAAGCGCATCCTGCGCGCGTCATTGGCGATGATCAGAGATGGGATAGAGAGATTGGAAGCGAGGTGGCCGGTCACCGAGTCGTTGCCCACCATGAAACCAGCCTGATAGATCCGTTCTGCAAGCGCTGTGAGAGAGGGGAAGAGCGGCACATCAAAACCTTCATCTTCTAACCAGATCCAAGAGCTTCTCTCCTGAGGGGAAGTGCAAAAAAAGGGGCTAAAACCCTGTGTGCGCAAAGCTTTAGCTAGGGTGACATAGCGTTTTGGAAGCCAATTCTTGTCTAACTGGCTGCTTGTGGGATGAATGGCGATGGTGTTGCGATGCGCGCGATGCATGAGATGATTTGGGGCTTGGATGCCATTGGCTTTGGAATAGGCGCATTGGAGCATGTTGGCTGCGGCGCGCGCGATATTTTCCGCCATGGGAAGCTGTGGGTCAAATACTTGATCTAAGGAGCCTAGAGGGCCGTGTTTGTGAGCAAGGTAGGTGGGGTAAAAAATCGCTAACTTGTCTCGCAGAGTTGTGCGCAGGGTCGCGATCCTGGGAGAGTTGTCGTTTTCTGCCACAATGAGGTCAAAATCGCTGAGAGATTCGGCAGAGGAGCTAGGAGTTAATCTGTGATAAGGAAACCAAGTGTGTAGCTCTGGGAGAATCGCGTGAAACGTCGTCACTTCATAGCCTTGCGCTTGAAGCTGATGGGAGGCGATCATCATCAAAAGTGCGTCGCCGATGCCAGTAGCAGGAAGAACTGCAGCTCTCATAAAAAAGGGCTCTGGCTCAGTGCCGAGAGCCCCATCGATTTACTCTTTCTCTTCTGCATCTTCTGGGGCGTTGCCGACCAGCACTTCTGAGAGGAGTACAATACCTGCTGTGGAAGCTGCAAAACGCAGCGCATTCTTGACCACTTTGGCTGGGTCAACGACGCCAGCTTTGATCAGATCTTCCACTTTTTCAGACATGGCGTTGAAGCCGAAATTGGGCTTCGCTGCGATCACATCGCCAAGGAAAACGGAGCTGTCCAGCCCAGCATTTTCCACGATTTGCCTAAAGGGCGCCTCGCACGCTTTAAACACAATCTCTGCGCCGATGGCGTCTTCACCGCTGAGTTTGAGAGTGTTTGCAGCTGTTTTGCTAGCGCGCAGGAGTGCCACGCCGCCACCAATTACGATCCCTTCTTCGATTGCTGCACGTGTTGAGTTCAAGCTATCTTCAAAGAGCTGTTTTTTCTGTTTCATTTCAGGCTCTGAAGCAGATCCCACGCGGATGACGGCCACACCGCCGCTGAGTTTGGCTTTGCGCTCTTCGAGTTTTTCTTTGTCGTAGGGGCTGCCTGTCGTTCTTTCGATTTCAGCATCGATCTGTTTGATGCGCGCTTGCAAATCAGCTGCTTTGCCTTTGCCACCGATGATGGTGGTTTTTTCTTTAGTGACGAGGATTTTCTCGCAAGATCCAAGGACGGAAGTGTCGGCTTCTTTGAGGGAAAGCCCGGTCTCTTCAGAAACGAGGGTGCCGCCTGTGAGAATGGCTATATCTTCGAGCAGTGCCTTGCGACGATCGCCAAAGCCTGGTGCTTTGACAGCGCACACTTTGAGCGTGCCGCGCAGTTTATTCAAGACCAGCGTCGAAAGCGCATCTCCTTCGATGTCTTCGGCGATGATAAGAAGTTCAGTCGAAGTCGAGGCAATCCCCTGCAAAATAGACAAAATCTCTTGGACTGAGGAGATCTTTTTATCTGTCACCAAGATGCGTGGGTTGTTCATCTCCACGGCCATCGTTTCAGCATTTGTGCAGAAGTAAGCGCTGACGTAGCCGCGTTCAAATTGCATCCCTTCGACCATTTCGATCACAGTCTCAGTGCCTTTGCCCTCTTCAATCGTGATCACACCTGATTTGCCCACTTTTTTGATGGCGCTAGAAATCATTGCGCCGATCTCTTCGCTGCCAGAAGCAGAGGCGATCGCGATGTTTTTCGTCTCTTTCTCACTCCCAATCGCAATCGACATTTTTTCAATTTCAGCCACAACAGCATCGACCGCTTTTTCCATGCCGCGCTTGAGGTGGATAGGGCTGGAGCCTGACGCGATGTTTTTCACGCCGTTTTGCACAAGCGCGCGGAGCAGCAACAAGCTCGAGGTGGTGCCATCACCACATTTCTCTTTCATCTTGCTCGCGACTTCTTTACCCAGGGAGACGCCCATGTTGGCGTACTGATCTTTGAGCTCGATATCTTTGACGATGCTGTTACCATCATTGGTGATCGTAGGCGCTCCCCAAGAGGCCTGCAGCCCGACATTGCGCCCCTTTGGGCCGATCGTCACGCCGACCACTTCGCCGAGCTTGTCAATCCCTTCGCGCAGTTTCTTTCTAGCGCCCTCTTCAAAAAGCAATTCTTTGGCTGTAGACATAGTTTAACTCCGTTTTTTTGAATCTAATTCTTTTAAAATTTCATGCAGCCCAACGAGCGTCAGATAAGGGTCGACGAGGTCGACAAGCTCTTTGAGGTCGGCTGCCAGAGAGGGGTCTTTCGTGTCGCCACCTGTGGCGATGATTTTGATCGCTGAGGGATTGGGCGCAGCTAATTTGAGCTCTGAGATCATCCGTTCGATCGCTCCAAGCTGACCGTAATAGATGCCGCTTTCAATATGTGTCTGTGTCGTTTTGCCGATGGGACCTTGTTCTGGTCTCTTGGGTTCGATCAGCGGCAGCGCTGCGGTGTATCCAGCTAGGGCTTTTGCACATAAACGCGCGCCAGAGTAGATCATCCCACCGAGGTAGCAGCCATCTTTTGTGGCTAGATCGACGGTGATCGCTGTGCCAATATCCACCACGATGCAATCGTTGACTGGGAACAGCTTGAGGGCGCCGTAGACGTTGGCGATGCGGTCGTGTCCCACGAGATGGGGCTCATCGACTTGCAAGACCAGGCTTAAACTGCTGTAATCAAGCATCAGATAAGCGATGTTTTGCGCTGCGAGCGTGGTTTTTAAGATCTTCTCAGCTTGCGGGTTGACCGAGGCTAAAAGCACACGTGTGACTGGCTTGTCTTTTAAAAATTGCAGCAGCTCCGTTTCAGAAAAAGGGGAGGAGCGCGTCGTTAGCGAAGCAAGCGGTCGATCGCCGTCAAACAGAGCGCATTTAATCCAAGTGTTGCCAATGTCAATCACGAGATCAAGGCCCATCGCATAACCTCATGCTGATATCGACCGCAGGAGCGGAATGCGTCAGAGCGCCGATCGAGATACCGTTGACGTGTGTGGCAGCATATGCGCGTATATTAGCGAGTGTCATGCCTCCCGATGCTTCGAGGTAGGCCCTTCCCTGAGCGAGCTCTACCGCTTCGCGCACCGCTGAGACGGACATATTGTCCAGCATCACCCACTCCACTCCGGCCAAAAGAGCCTCTTGCAGCATGGCGATATTTTCCACCTCCACCTCGACGGGAACATCGGGAAATTGCTCTTTTGCTCGGCGAGTAGCCCATGCGATTGGCTCTGCGCAGCGCTTTCTCAAAACCTTCAGGTGGTTATTCTTGATCAAAACCTTCTCTTTTAAATCGAAGCGGTGGTTTTTCCCTCCACCCATGCGCACGGCGTATTTTTGGAGCCTGCGCATTCCAGGGATGGTTTTGCGAGTATCTAAGATATCGCAGGCATAACCCTTAACCTGCTCCACGAATTGTGCTGTGAGCGTCGCTACGCCACAGGTGTGTTGTAATAGATTTAAAGCTGTGCGCTCAGAGGCAAGCAACGATTGCAGCCGACCTTTCACGATGGCTAGGATGGTTCCAGCGTTAGCGTCTTCCCCCTCTTCAAACTTAAGTGAAAGGCTTAAGTCGGGATCAAAAGTTTGAAAGAGATGGGGCAGAAAAGCCAGTCCAGCGATCCGCGCAGGCTGTTTCAGCACGATATGCGCAGACCCCATCGCAGCAGGATCGATGCAAGCGCGCGAAGTCACATCATCGCATGCGCAATCTTCGATGAAAGCCCGCTCAGCCATCTGACGGATCGATTGTTCTAATAATTCTTTCATAAGCAGTCTGAAGTATAGATAGAACGGGGTTATTGGGCAATGAGCCTATCCTACTATTTGAAAAACATGCTTTTTGAGTCTTTTCCCCCATATTCTAGAGCTGCTTCTTGGCCTACTTTAGTATGTCCTGCGAAGCGGCTCTCGAATCTGTGGAAAAATCCTTCAAAAATCAAAGTCTTCAAATAGTAGAATAGGCTCATGGGGGTCCGAGGTTTTTAGCGAACAGAGTGCTGAAATGCTAGTTTTTATGAACTTGCTGGTACAGCTGCCGCTTGGAGATCTCTTTGAGTTCAGCTGCGCGCTTGAGCGCCTCTGTACGTGAGAGTTTAAACTCCTTCTCAAGCATCTCCGCAAGCTCAAGCGGCGTGTAATTTTCAAAGAGCATCCCTTGCGGCGGCGGTGCAATCAAAAGCACACATTCTCCGCGCGGCTCATGGGCTTGAAAATGGGTCAGCAGCTCTTCTGCAGTTCCACTCAAGATCTCTTCATAAAGCTTCGTTAGCTCTCGCCCTACGCCCAGCAGCCTTTGTGGAGCTAGTTCAAGCAGCATAGTTAAGGTTTTTATCAAGCGATGCGGCGCTTCATAAGCGACAGTTGTCCCGCTATAAAAAAGCGCTTGGACGAGAGTTGTGCGCAATTCACCCGATTTCTTAGGCAAAAAACCCACCCACTGAAATGGGGTGGTTGGTAAACCCGACAGCACCAGCGCGTCGATGCTTGCGCAAGGGCCAGGCAACGCAGTCAGAGGAATTTTTCGAGCGCGGCACTCTTTGACAAGCAAAAAACCAGGATCGGAGATGAGCGGCGTGCCCGCATCGGATAAGAGGGCGATCTCTTGTCCTGCAGCTAGATCGCTCAAAACACGCTCCAGTTCCTTAACCTCATTGAAGGCGTGGTAGCTGCGCAAAGGCCTTCTGATCTGATAATGGTCGAGCAGCACACTCGTGCGCCTGGTGTCTTCACACAGCACGTAATCACAGCGCTCTACGACCTCGCGTGCGCGATAGGTGAAATCGCCTAAGTTCCCAATGGGTGTTGCTACAAGATAAAGCATCGTGGCTCTCGAGAAGAATGAGGTGGCACCCAGATTCGAACTGGGGAATGGGAGCTTTGCAGGCTCCTGCCTTACCACTTGGCCATGCCACCAAAAAAGTGCCAATTATGCGCCAAGGTTCCAATGCGGTCAATCAAGATTTTCCAGCCTGATTTTCGCAAGATTTTCAAATAACGCGTCAAAACACTCTTTTAGCTAGGGTATCAAAAACTTATTCCCGTTTTTCCGCAAGGGAAAACTTAAAATTTGGACTAGATGGGGGCTAGGGGGAAGGTCTCAGAACAGTATAACGCAAAGACGCCAAGTCGCGAAGGCGCGGCGTGGGAATGATAAAAATCTTAGCGTCTTTGCGTTCAATGTTTCACTCCGCTGTTTTAGGAGGTCAAAAACATCCCAGCAAAAAAACCCAAGTCGTTTATTATAAATGATATGCGATTGAGTTTTAGCAAGTTTTGTTGGGAACAGAGTTCAAGCGAACCATCGAAGTCATAAACAGTTAATGCTGCGCATATTATGTATTATAAATAATAAATTGACAATATACTGTTAAATTAGTTATAATTATTGCTTAACAGCTAATAAAACATTTAATATTTCATTAATAATGTGAAAGGTAAAGTATGGCAAACGGAGTTTCAGGTTTTTCAGGTTCAGCGGGCGATCAATTGTTGAGGGTTCTTTTGGAGCGCGATACTCCTCCTCCAGCGCCTGCTCCTTGGTCGGGCTTAAGAAGGCTATGGCAAAGGATTTCGAATACTGCTGTGCCCGTTGCTCAGCCCTCTGATTTAGAGCAAAAGATGCAAGTTTTAGCGAGGGCTTTAAGCGCAGTAGGTGTTCCCGCACGCAGCATCGGAGATATACATGTACGCGTTACTGCTCATGAAGCGCATGCAAGACTCGCTGCTCAAGACCGGTTGGAGGATGCTTTGAGAGCCTTTTATAATGCGTTTAAGGTACGTATTAACGTCATTCCAGGGGCAGATCACGAACGCTGCCTTACCGCTGCGATGCGTTACATTAGGACTCAAGATGCTCATTTGAATAGCGCAGCCATTGCTCGGGTTGAAGTCCATTATTACGAGGAGTTGATTAATGATAAGCTCCATACAATGTTGTGTGGGCCTATGACATGGCATGTCGTTCGTAGCACAATGGAGTCCCTTCGAGAGTTCCTCCCAAGTCGACTTTTTGGATCGACGGATCAAAAAGATCAGATCATTATAGAGACGTTGATAAGGCTACTTGCAAATAGAGGCGAGCTCCAAGCATCAATTCAAGGTAGGCTTGATGCACTTAGAGATGGTCGTGATTTAGAGGCTGATAGAGAGCATGTCTTAAATCAAGTCAGTGCTGAAATGCAACCACTGTTAGAACAACTCAGAGCATTGCTTGGTCCTCAAGGTCGTATCGCATGTGCTCAAGCCGCGTTTGCAACAGCTGGGCGTGAACTTGAAGCATTACTCGCTCAATTTGCAAACGATGTAGCAGCTGATGTCCGTCAACCTCTGGTAGCGCGCATTGCTACGATGATCGGCTATAGTGGGCAAGACTTAGAGGGGAATGTTAGAAGAGTGAATGCATATGCAGCGGCTCAAGGAGCTCTTCATGAACTTCTAAATCAGTTTAACGCACTCTGTAGAAACGATGCTAACGGAAACGCAATCGCGCCAAATGCAACCAATGTCCTTGGAAGACTGGGAGAGTACCAGCCAAACTTGGATGTTGCTATCGCAGGCACCGAGATCACCGGTGGAAGCATCGGCAGATTGATTGAGCGACTCGGCCAACTCCATGAAACTGTTGATGCAGAAAGAAGTTATCTTCAAAGTCTGCCCGGGCAACTTTTCAATCAACCAGGCCCTGCAGTAACAGGTACAATAATCATCCAACGAGTTCTACCCGCACCTGCAGAGACAAGTGGTCAAAGAGCCTTTGCCGCGCAGGAAAATGGAATTACACCAGATGGGGCCGATTCGATTGAATTAAGAGCAAGTTTAATCTATCAACGTTTGAAGCAACTCGCAAAACTTCAAAAAGAGGACTCTGTTAGTCTTCCCGCAGTTTATCAAGGGGGGATTACTTGTCCCATTTCTATGGATGTCATGCTAGTCCCAATCTACGACATCCATGAGCCAAAACACCGATTTGATTTGCAAGCACTGGAGCAGATATCGCGTGAAAGGGCTTGCGCTCTGTGTCGAGCACCTGGTGCTTTTCAGACTAGGGCTCATGTGCATATCGATGAGGTTTTTCAGAGAGCGATCTTGCGCGCAGTTAATTTAACCATGGAGCTTGCAGAAGATAGACGGAGTGAAGCTAGTCTGCCTTCTATGGAAATGCTTTTGAGAGAGCAGGCGTGCTTTGCGCAGCTGCAAAAATCGTAATTCAGGTTTCTTTCTTAAGAGCACTTTAAGGCTGGGCGGTGGCTTCGCGATCTGCGACTGCGCCAACGCTTAAGATATCGTGGGTCCAAGAGGGGGGATAGATCGAGCCACGCTCTTCCCCTTTTTCTACGTAACCTTTGCCGACCATATAAAAGAGCACGCGAGCGCAGCTGGCGTGCATTTTCATGTTGATGAGCATGGCGTCTTTGAGTTGTTGATACATTTGGGTTTGGGAAGGGGTAAGTTGGAGCTGGCTTTGTACGCGCAGCATTTGCGCAGCGTAGAGAAAGGCGCCGCTTAAGGTGTTGTAATTCTCTACGATGTGATCGGAGCGCAGTCCGGCTGGCATGAAGAGGCCGGGGGCGGTGGGGGATTGGATGGCGTAGGGGTCGATGTTTTGTATGCCGAGGGTAGAGCCGTGGGATTCCCAGAGGTTGATGGTGCGCATGAAGGGGAGGTCGGGCTCGAGGAAGGGGTTAACGGTATCTCTCCACAGCAGATCGACAAAGTGCCAATTCTTATACAGCTGCATATCTGCGCCGAGGATGTTTTGATGGATCCACCAGGAGCTGGGGTGATTGGCGAGAAAGCGGGCGTCCCAGGCGATGATGGCGGCGGCAGCATGCAGGAAGGGGCCGTACTGGGTGATGTGATGGTTGTAGATGGCGTTGCCTTGTTCTAGGAGCGCTCCAGCGTAGCTTTGTTGTTCAAGGGCGACGGCGCTTTGCAGGGGATAGTCGGGGTTATCGTTGAGATAGCGCAAGTGGGGGTTGCCGAAGAAGCAGAGACCTTGATGGGTGGCGTCGGCCACAAAGTGGTTTTGATCGATGGGGTGGGTGATCAGAAAGTCGGTTAAGATGCGTTTCAGGGCGTTGATGATGGGTGCGGTGGTGTATTGGATCTCTTCGGGGAGCTTGCCGCGGTAGGTGAGATAGGTTGCGAGGTGGCGGGCAGCTTGTGTGAGCTGCATGAGCGATTGTCCACAGCGTTTGCCATCTAAAAGATCTTCAGCCTCGGGAAACAGGGGGATGACAACGCCGTTGGCTGTCATACCAGGTGTGAGTTGTGTGGGGCTGATCCAACTGAGGCGCTCTTGTTTATAAAGCTCATCCATCGTTGCGAAGATCTCAGCTGCTTGCGCGCCAAAAAGGGTTGCGAGATCTTGTGTGGGTAGCGTTTCTCCCGCTTCAAGCCAAGCTGGCCAAGTGTCTTCTGTGAAAGTGATCGCGCGGTCAGCTGCGGGCGCGGCGAAAATTTTACCTTTGAGGACGGAATCGTAGCGCAAGGGGAGTAGCGCCTCGGTGTTATGTAGCTTCAGCCAACCTGGAAAGCAGAGCAGCGGCGAGGAGGTGTTGCCTTGCGTGCTAAAGGAGGTGTCTGTCGTGTATTTCCAGGTCATGCTGCCTGAATTAAAGGTGATCGCTTCCACTGCTATAGGGATCGCGTGCCGATAGGGCAGAAGCGCTGTCACCATCTCTTCAATTTTTGTAAGCCAGGTCTGGGTATAAACGGGTCTGGTGAAGCTGTCTTGCAGGGCTTGGATCGCTGTGCGCTGTCCGCTCATCCACCCCATTTCAAAGAGTGTGCTCATGTGAGATTTGGCTGAAGGCGGCTCATTTCTTAAGGCAGCGAAACGCTTTTGCGTATCAGATGTCCATCCTAAGAAGGAAAGGGCTGGCGCCTGCCATTGTTTGCTCTGGCTGAGCAGTTTGAGCGCGCGGTCGCTCCACGCATAAGGGAAAAGGGTGTAGTGGGTCAGGGTATCGGCAGCCTGCAGTTGCTCGTAGAGTTCTGTTTGCATCTGGGTGAGTGTTTTGGTGGAGATGGCATTGCCAGTCTGTAAGAGAGGCATGCGCTCTTTGGGCAGTACAGCAAAACGCAGCCAGCCAGAATAGGGCACGCTTTGACCAGCCTCATTGCATACGTGGAGCTGTGTTGGATCCTCTTGATTGATTTTAAAATGGATCGGCGCGCCGTCGCTGCTCTCTTTAAAGATGAGGAGATGGAAGCTTTCATTTTGGACATCGATCGGAAATACAAAAGCGGTTGAAGCGATGCTGACCATGTCGCCCTGTGCGCTAGGCGCCATGCGGTGCGATTGCACACTTTGCCCATCCAGAGCGTAGTAACGGGGCTGAAATTGCAAACGATGGCTGGCAATAATGACGGGTGTGATATTTTGAAAATAAATGTCGTGAAAGAAGTTGCCGAGCACAACCGAGTCGGTGATTTTTTGGGCAGCGTTCAAGGTGTAGGTGACGTTTAAACTTTGCCCTAAGGGGTGGATCTCGGTCGCGATTTGATTTTCAGCAAAAAGCGCAGGGCCTCGGCTTACCGCATCCCAGGCGCCAAAGACAAAGTGGAGATCACGCGTGTTTTCGCGCAGTGTAGAGCAGTTGTGTCCATCTTGGGTTTTGAGTTCGAGTTCAGCGTTGCAGGGGAAGGCGATCACAGGGCCAGTGAGTCCGAGGGTAGCGTAATGTGCGCCAGTGCGAAACGCGCTGAAAAAGTACTGTTCAGATGGCAGCAGGCGGTTTGTGGGCGCAAGCCCAAAGCCTGTCTGCATCTTGGTTTGCCAGAGCTGCAAGTTATTTGTACGCGGTAGTTGTTGGGGATTGAGGCGGTGCTTAGCTAAAAGATAGAGGTTGTAGTTCTCTTGATATCCCATGGCTTTCAGCGGCATCATGGGTGTGGAGGGGTCGGCAAGAAGTGTCGATCCTATCATTGTGATAGCGGTGAGCCAGCGGATGAACATGGTGCCCTCTTCGTTGGGTTATTAAGTCAGTGTGGTATCACGATGAGCTCATCCCATTCTTGTTGGCTGAGGCCTTGGAGTTTGCCGATCTGCATGAGATGGGAATAGAGCAGTCCTTTTTTCGAAAGGCTGACATCTAGCGCTTCGATGGTTTGCAAGGTGGCCTGGAGCTCTTGAGCGTACATTTCAAAATTCTGCAACAGCCCAGCTTCTTGCAAAATAGCGCGAAAATCTTGGTCGGAGAATGCACCTTGAGTTTTGCTTAAGTAACCATCCAGCTGCGCTTGGAAGATGTCTTTATGCGGGAGCATCTCCAGAAAACCTTTCCACTGCTGGATGAGGAGTTGGTCTAACTTAGCAATGTAATGAGAGAACTCTTCTGTGAGGGCCATGTAGGGGCGTCTGACGTAGCGCAGCGGTGAGAGGGGTGTGTAGGTTCCTAGGAAAGAGGAGGTCTTTTTGGCGATGCGCTCAGACTGTTCATCTGTAGCATTGAATGTGCCGAGCAATGTCTCATCCAAGTCAAGCTCTGGGATGGGCGGAATGGGTGTAGGCACGGCAAAAGCGGGGATGTAGTTGAGCGGATAGAACTCTGAGAGCGAGGCATAGACGAGCTGTGATTCCATGTGGGGGTCGAAGGGGTATTCGCTATAAGGGCCGTAAGGGGAGGAAGAGAGGGTGATATGCCCGGTGGAAGCGAGATGGGGGACGGAGGTGTTAAAGTGGCTAGCTCCATCAAAGGCCATCATGGGGTACTGGTCATGTGGAATGAAGTAGATGGAAGGGGAGTTGATCGAGATGTTGCCGAGGCTATTGATGTCTCCAAGAGTTGTGTAGCGCTGCATGTTCAGGTTGAGCGGACCAAATGTGGTCATACTTTCTTGAGGCCCCATGCTGAAGCTGCCGCCGCTGATGGAAAGCGCAGTGGGGAAGCCTACGGGTAAGTTGTAGATCGTGGCGACATTCATGTAAGGGGTTGGCTGGATCGTTTGAAGGTCTTTTCCAAAGGGGATAGGTGTGCTGCCTCGTGTATAGGGCGCAAGATCGATGTGCCCGGCGCCGGCTTGGATGTTACCTGTTAAAATCAGCACGCCATGGGGGCGATGACCTGTCTGCCAAGAGGAAAAAGAGGTGGCGGGTTGGAGAAGAATATCGGCGCCTGCCGTATTGATAGAGCTCATCACAATAGTGCCTGTGCCAAGTGTGCCAAGTCCCAGGTTGGTGATTTTAACTGGGCCTGCAGAGTGGAGTGCCGCTTCAGGTTGGAAAGAGGTTGCAATGAACCCGGAGCGTTGTGTCCAACTGCCGCTGTAGATGGGTTTAGTGGCGACAAAGTGGCTGGCGTAGTTGATGAACACATTGCCGATGTTCATCAGCGGTGTCCCCACGAGGCTATTCAAATGGGTATTGCCAAGCGATTCGAGGATGAGGCTGAAATTTTGCGATGCGGTGCTGGGAAATGCGGGCTGCAGAGTCGGTCCAGGAATCTGTGTGCGCGGGGTGCCGGGGCAACCGGGTAGAATGGGAGGGTTGAGAGGGTAGCTTGGAGGTGCAGCTGGGAGGGAAGCGAGTTGCACAGTAGGTAAGTGGATTTGATTACCAGAGAGGGTGGCTTCATGCTGCGATCCATAGAGCGCTAAAAAGGGGGCTTGCCATTCTGGAGCGTTGGTGTAGGTGTTCAGAGCTTTTTCAGAAGCGATTTGAAAGCGCGCGGCTTGGATATGGATATCGCCACCTTGCTGCGCCGTGCCCGAGGGGAGTGGGAGACTGAGGGTTTTCACTTTGCCGAGCAGTGTGACAGATCCGATAGCATTGATTTTCACATCGCCAGAGGAAGCTGGCGCTCGGCCGTTGATGCTAGGCCCAGCCATCGTGTAGATCGAAGCGGCGGTGATGTTGCTGGCTTGCAGAGAGACGTTTCCGCCTTGCTTAGAGGGATGAGAAGGGTCGAGTGGTTTACCGCCTGATGTATTGATGCTGCTGAATGCGTCAAAGTTTAAGTTGCCGCTGGTTTGGATGGTGACATCGCCACCGCCGAGCGCATATGGGTAGAGCAAGGCCTCTGTGAGGCTAATCTGGCCGGTAGTGTGGATGCCGCCTGTGACCGTCTCGCAGCCGCGATGGGAAAGGAAGGTGAAATCGCCGCGTCCGCCAGTCAGGTGGAATTCTCCAGTGTAGATCGCGCCCTTCGCAGTGAACCTCCCAGGATTGCTCACGAGGATAGCTCGTGGTGAGCCGATGGGTGAAAAACGGTTGCCGACGCAGGGTATGAAGTCTGTGATGTTCAGTCCCATCCCAAGGAGGAGATCTCCGCCGCTTAAGTCAAAGTGAAGTGTGCTCTCGCGCACCTTACCTCCACCTTGCATCACGTTGCGTGCGATCGTGATGCTGCCAGCAGGAATAGAAGTCTTTAAGGTCAGTATGGGCGCTCCCCACAGATTGAAAGCGGGATTTGCGAGCGTGGTTTCTGGGATCACCTGGATCGCTCCGTTGAGCGCCTCGAGCGTGGTGGGTAAAATAGCGTGAGGCTTTCCCAAATGGAAGGTGTGGGTGCTGATCTGGATGGCGCCGGCTTGCGCGCGCAAATGCCCTTCGGCCAAAGTGAATGAGTGGGAAGGATTGACATAGGGCGCGTCTGGGCCGATCGATGCTTGCAGCGGTGCAGGCACGGTGTACTGAAATGGAGTTGCATCATACCCAGATAAAACGAGGTGCTTGAAATTCGTGAAAGGGGAGGCCGTAGGGATGCTGCCAGGTGGGGGTGTGAAAGCAAAAGTGCTGTTGAAAAGATTGCTGCCATCAAAAGCGATTGTGGCGTTGCCGAGCACTTTCACGGTTTCAGCTTGTAGATAAGCGGGCTTCTCAGGTGTTCCAACGACAGCGGTAGGCAGAGCTGCGCCTTGCAGCTGGAGCTCTTGCGTTTGCAAAACGACCTGCGTTTGGCCTGCAGAGTGGCGATTCAGCTCAATTCCATGGATGGTGATTTGACCGCCGATCCGCTTTTGCTTGGAGTCATAGGTTTGAATCACAATGAGTTCAGCCGAAGGTGAAAAATCGGCCTGCAAGGGGTGGAAGCCATCTCCGATGGTCAAGGTGGGATTTTGGCCTGTGACGAGAAAGCTATATCGACCTGTGACAGCTCCAAAATAGGTGTCCCACTGCGCTTGCGTGGTGATGAAGATCGGCCCTGTCGGATCGACTAGCCATTGTCCGACATGTCCGCCCACGCCTCCATCTAAATTGATGTGGGAGCGGAAGGGGTCCCGCTCGATATGGGCAGCAGAGGTTTCCAGAAAACCACCTGCGCCGCCGTTTAGGCCACCGCTGAGATCGACCGAGCAGCTATAATCGAGCAGATGATCAGCAAAGAGGATCACGCGCCCGCCATCGCCAGTCTCCCTTCCATGAGCGATGATGCGCGTATCGGCATCCAAAGTGAGCGTTTGCGCATGAGAGAAAAACCCGCCGCCTCCAAGCTCTCCACCTATGTAGATTTTTCCACCTTGCTCATCCGAGGTGGCCAGTAAGCTCGCACCTTTTAAGGACACATCTTGTCCTGTGATCCAGATCTCGCCGGCGGCATGGTTTGCAGAAGAGACATCGATGGTTCCACTCACAGCGATCTGCGCGCTGCCACCCCCTTCTAAAACCACTTTATCCGCTTGCACATGCGCTGTTGGCTTCAAGCACAAAGAATAGACGTCAGCCGCGCCAATTGTGGCTGAAGAAGAGGATGTAGCTTTGTCGAAGACTTTGACGTAGAGGCTGCCCTCCTGGTTGCTGATGAGCACCTGATCGCCAACTGTCATGGTGACAGCGCCTTTGGGCGCGGAGATGCTGCCAGAGGATTCGATTTGCTGTGCAATCAGGTGGACAGCGCCAGCGTAAATCTGCCCTTCGTGCCTGATGGCCCCTGCTGCAGAGGTGAAGAGGTCTTTTCCATCTAAGAAATGGTCGTCTGAGAGATGGGCTGCGGCAGCGTAGAATTGGTGGGCGCGGATGACTGAGTTTTTGCCAAAGATCACCCCTGCTGGGTTGACGAGGTAGAGAATACCATTGGAGAACAGAGCGCCGTCGATCAGGGAGCTCTCTGCTCCCACAACGCGCGCTAAGAGGCGCGAGCGGGCATTTTTCTGCAGAAATTTAACAGATTCATGTCCTTTGATGTTGAAGCGCTCAAAGTTGATGATCGCTTGATTGCCACTGCGAAAGATGGTCTCATGGCCCTTCACAGAGTGCGTGACGTCACCCATCACAATCTCGCGCACCTCGGGCGAGGCGAGTGCATGATCGTGCAAGAGAAACAGACTCGCAAACAGTGTGATACAGCTTCTAAAGCGCAACATTCCTTCTCTCTTTCCCTCTTAATACATCAACGTGCCGCTCAAGTAAAATTCAAAATGGCCATTTGGGATGCTCTCGGCTTTTTTGAGGGCCCAGGAGTAGTCGGTGCGCAAGAAAAAATTCTGACGCACAATCAGATCAGCTCCAAAACCTGTTCCCAAAAGCGTCTCATTTGGCTCATGGAAGTCTTCTTGGTGAGGTCCGTTGTTGGTAGCGTGGCCGACATCAAAGAAAGTGCGGATGATAAAATCCCAGTCCGCCTTGCCTCCCGGATGTTGAGGCATCCATTTAAAAGGCTGGCCAAATAACTTAGTGTGTTGCTCGCTCTTGTATTTGAACAGCTGAGGGACATGCAATAAGTACTCGACATTCGCCACGATCGTGTTATCACCCGCTGTGATCGCCGTAGGATAGCCGCGCACGCTGTAGAGGCCCCCTACTACACTCTGCAGCTCAGGAATCAGCCTTTTTGATCCGACATACTGGCAATGCAGCCCAATGTTCATTTCATTGGCAAGCATCGCGTATTGCTTAAAAGGGCAATCCCCTTTGCGACTGGCAAAGAGAGGTTCTAGGAAAAATGAAACGTAGCCGTCTTGGCGGAAGATCAGCCACTCTTTATCGACATGCGGGCGACCTAAGCGATTGATCTCTGACTGCTTCACGTCAGTGATCCCATTCCAAGTCGTTAATCCTTCTAAACGCAAATAGAAACGATGCGTACTGCGAAATTGACTGAGCTCCAAACCAGCGGTAGGCAGGAGAAATCCCTGATGACCGTGTTGATGAAAAATCCGGTTATCGACGTTGATATAGCGATATTGAAAAGCGCCGAAGAGATCTAAGAAAAGATCGCGGTGTTGATAGGCATTCCAGTAGACTTCAAAAGAGCCAGCGCCCTGTTTGCCTACAAACTCTTTCTTCATGATTCCGAGTTGCGCAGAGCTGAACTCGGCATAATTGCCCTGGACTTTCCAGCTGACGCGCGGTGCCCCGCTAAAAGGGCGGCGATACGAGAGCATTTCAGAGTGAAAACGGTTGAAGCTATCGGTAGCCACGTCGACTTGCAGGATATCGTCATGCCCCGTCAATTGCGTATTGATGTAGCCGAGCACCTCTTGCCACTGGTTTAACCCCTTAGGGCCAGTATTGGCGACATTCGTATAGATTCTCCAGGGCTTCTCCTTCGTGATCACAAAATCCAAGCCCACTTCATTTGGGCGATCGAGCGAGCCGAGCTCCATCTCCACACGGCGATTCGGATGGCGATTGACATAGAAGAGGTAGTCCTCTAAAGCTTCAGGCGCCAGTAAGTCGCCCAGGCGCGAAGGGGACCCATCGCGTATGCGTCTATCGCAATACGGCTCTGGCGCAGCAGAGTCCTCTTTGTGGACCGTGCGGATTTGTCCAACAGGCGCAGCCGCTACAATGATCTTCAAAGGCGCTTGCGTATCCGTGCGCAGATCAACCCCTTGCGCTCCGATTTGGTCCGCTGCCACAAAAACGCGCACAGCCCCGATGTCATTATTTTGAAAATAGGTTAAGATCTGTTGACAAATCGCCTCGAGCGCACTGGGATGAAAGCGACTACCTTCTAGAGTCTCTTCGATTTCAAGAAGGGAAAAATCATAAGTTTGTAGCTGATCAGACGCGGCGGTAAAGCCTGTATCAGTATCGCCCAGTACGATGGGGAGTTCTTTCAGTTCTTTGAGATTGGGTAGACCGGCATGCTCTTGAAGGTAGCTGATTTCAAAAGAGCGAATAAAAATGGGAGCTGTTTCCACGGCGCTTTCCGTCGCGACGAGACTCGTAGCTAAACTTAAGCTAATCAGAGAGAGCTGGGTGAATAGATTTGCCATAATCGGTAGTAAAAATTCTCTATCAGGGTTTATAACCACAGAACTTAAATCACGCAAGGAAGAAACATGCAGCACAGATCGCTTAAGCAAATAGCAAAATGGTTGGGATGTTTAGCCGATTCCCAGCAGATTCAGTGGTTTGAACAAGACAGCCGCGCGGTTGTTCCAGGCACGCTTTTTTTTGCACTTAAAGGAGCGCAAGTCGATGGACACGACTTTCTGCAAGAGGCTGCCACTCGCGGCGCCCTCGCTGCCGTTGTTTCCAAAAACTATGTCGGTCCAAGTTACGGCATGCAGCTATTCCAAGTGGATGATGTGCTGATCGCGCTGCAACAACTCGCACGCCTCATCATGGCGCAGCGCTCTTCCAAAATCATCGCTGTGACAGGCTCTGTGGGGAAAACCACGACCAAAGAGTTCATCGCCACACTACTTCAGAAAAAATTTCGCACGCAAAAAACGCCTGGCAATGCCAACTCGCAAATCGGCCTCCCACTTGCACTGCTGAATGGCCATTCAGATGAAGAGATCTTCGTCATCGAGATGGGGATGACCCAGCGCGGCGAGATCGCGCGCCTTGTCTCTATCGTAGCACCCGATATCGCCCTCATCACGCGCATTGCACCAGCGCACATCCGCTTCTTCGCCGACGGCCTCGATGGAATTGCAGCAGCTAAAGCAGAGATTTTCTCATCGCCCCACACATCTCTTGGCATCCTAAGCGCGCAAGCAGCCCAGTTTCCCGCCATCCAAAGAGCAATGCATTTACCCAAAATCACCTATAGCACCGCTGAAGCCGCAGATCTCACTCTAGAGCATCACACCCAACATCACACCCAAGGTTATCGCATTGTAGAAAAAGGTGTGGCAAGCCCTTACTTTTCCCTGCCGTTTAGCGAAAGTCACCTTTGTGAGGATTTTCTAGGAGCAGTCAGCGTCTGCCGCGCCCTCAAGATGTCTTGGGATGAGATCCTAGCGCAAGTTCCACTGCTCACCTCAGCCAAGTCCCGCTTTGAGCGCATCGAGAAAGATGGGATTCTCTACATCAACGACACCTACAATGCCAACGAAGTCTCTGTGCGCGCAGCTCTCAGCAACTTGCCCCAGCCCCAGCCCGGAAAAAAACGGATCGCCGTCCTCGCCAAGATGGCCGACTTAGGCGAGTTAACCGAGCAAACGCATCGCGCTGTCGCACACTTCGCCTTGCAGCAGATCGACCATCTCCTCTGCTTTGGCGCAGAGACAGAACCCATGGTCGATGTTTTCAAGGCAGAGAAGCGCCCTGCCGAGCACTTTTCCGACCTCCAGCACCTCAAGCAGCGCCTTGCCGCAATCGCAGAAAGCGGCGATGTCGTCCTAGTGAAAGGCGCCAACTCCACCAAAATGTGGCGCGTCCTCGAGTAAGTTGGAAGGGGTGGGGGTTAACCACAGAGACACAGAGAACATGGAGGAAGCACAGAGAGGGAGAGGAGGTTCGAACTCAGTGTTTGAGGTAATTGAACGCAAAGACGCCAAGTCGCGAAGACGCGGAGAAAATCAAAAATGTATTGGCAACAATTTGCAAAAATCTTTGCGTCTTTGCGTTAAATTTTCGTAAGAAGTCTGATCTATACTTTATAGGCGATCTCTCAGCTGCTGCCCCCTTGAGCACAGCTCAAGTCCTTCGAAGATGAGAAATTTTTTCCAAAGCAGATGAGGCGATTTTCTTACCAACTTAAGTAGATCTGCTTTGGAAAAAATTTCTCATCCTCGAAGGGTGCGGCAAAGCCGCAAGGGGCAGCGACAGAAACAGTCATCCAAAACAATTGGAGTCAAGTATCTTTATTCTCCCCCTCTGTGCTTCCTCCATGTTCTCTGTGTCTCTGTGGTTAATCCCCCATTCCATCTCCATCCTACTTTCCATTCAAAACTGCGAAATCCCAGCATTTCATTGGCAATAAAATATTGCAGTTGCCTATATTGGCGTACAAATCATTAGGGCTGTAGCCAACCCCTCGATAGCGTGATCCTTTTTATTTATCACTATTTGACACATGCGCTTGGAATTAAAGTTCCAGCAGCGTTCACCTATTCATCTACGAGGATGCTGCTGGCAGCGCTCACTTCGCTTTTGTTCACGATTTTTCTAGGTCCGCGCGTGATTAAAAAGCTCTACGAGCTGAGGACAGGGCAATCGATTCGCGTGGAGGATTGCCCGCTCTTGGTGCAGCTGCATGAAAAAAAGAAAGACACGCCGACGATGGGTGGCATTCTGATCTTGAGCGCCATGTTGTTCAGTTTGATTCTGTGGATGGATCTCAAGAGCAGTTTTACGCTGATGCTCTTTATCACGACGCTGTGGTTTGGATGTTTAGGCGGCTACGACGATTTTCTCAAGCTCAAGTACAAAAATTCGAAAGGCTTGAGCGCTAGAAAGAAGTTCATGCTGCAGAATTTGCTGTCTCTGCTCATCGCGCTTTATTGCTTCTGCCCCATGGTCACCAAGTGGGTGCAATCGGGTTCTTGGTTTGAGTCGCCGGTTGGCAAAGAGCAGATCTCCTATGTGCGCGGCGAGAGTGGTAAAATGGAGCTGAAGGCGGAGACGCTCTCGACGCAAGAGTTGATGGGGCGCTACTTCGTGCCTTTCTACAAAGACCCTGTATTCATTTTAAAGGGCGCGGGCATCATTTTGGGCATCATTTTCACGGTTTTTGTGGTCACAGGCTCGTCTAATGCGGTCAACCTAACGGATGGTCTCGATGGGCTAGCTGCAGGGTGTCTTGTCATGGTAGCGGGTGTGCTGGCGCTTTTTGGCTTTCTCTCGAATAACATCGAGATGTCGCGCTATCTCAATATCCTCTACATCGAAGATGCGGGTGAGATCGCGATTTATCTCTTTGCACTAATCGGCGCGTGCTTAGGTTTTTTGTGGTACAACGGATATCCCGCGCAGGTTTTTATGGGAGACACTGGGTCGCTGGCTTTAGGCGGGGTGATCGGCGTATCAGCTGTGCTCCTGCGCAGAGAAGTTTTGCTCGGCCTTGTAGGTGGGATCTTTGTCGCGGAAGCGCTCTCAGTGATTTTGCAAGTGGGCAGTTATAAATTGCGCAATAAGAAACGGATTTTTCTCTGTGCGCCCTTGCACCACCATTTTGAGTACAAAGGGTGGCCTGAAACCAAGGTTGTGCTGCGATTTTGGATTGTCAGTTTGATTTTGGCTATTTTGGGAATTGCGTCACTTAAGTTTCAATAGTTTTCAATAGTTGGTATATGCGAAGAGCGCTTGTCTTAGGGCTGGGAAAAAGTGGGATGGCTGCAGCCGGTTTTCTTTTGCGGCGTGGCTGGCGAGTTGTGGGGTTGGAAGGGAGCGCTGCCCGTTTGCAAGATCCGCAATTTATAGCGCAAGCGCAGCGGATGGGACTTGAATACCGCTCCGATCGCGAACCGATCGATGCAACTTTGTTTGATGAACTGATTGTCTCTCCCGGAGTTTCTCCGACGCATCCCGTGTATCAGCAGGCTCTCGCACAGAATTTACAGATCGTAGGAGAAGTGGAGCTCGCTCTGCGCTACTTGCATCAGCCGATGGTGGCCGTGACTGGCACCAATGGCAAAACTACGGTGACGTTGCTGGTGGAGCATGTTTTAAAGAGTGTGGGCAAACGCGCACGCGCTCTTGGCAATGTAGGCGAGCCGCTTTGCGACTATGTTGATGCAGCTGATCCTGAAGAAATTTTGGTGGTTGAGCTCAGCTCTTACCAACTTGAGACGATGAATGGGCGTGTCTTTGATGCTGCGGTGCTCCTCAATATCACGCCTGATCATCTCGATCGGTACGTAGATATGAAAGCTTATGCCGAGGCTAAATGCCGCTTGCAAGAATGCCTTAAAGCAGGGGCTCCCTTTTTTGTGCATATCAGTGTTGTTTCATCTTTTGGGGAATTGTTAAAACCGGGATATCGCACTTATTCTTGCCTTGAAGATGGCGAAAACATTGAACTCATTTGGCCCTTAGGGTATAGACTGATGGGTAAACACGATCGCGATAACGCACTAGCTGCGTTTCGTCTGTGTGAGCCTTGGGGTGTGACGGCACAAGAGTTTTGCCGAGGGCTTGAAACGTTTAAAAAGCCTGCGCACCGTTTGGAATTTGTGAGTGAAATCGACGGCGTGCGCTATGTAGATGATAGCAAGGGCACCAATATCGACGCTGTTGTTCAGGCAGTAGGTGCGATGAGCGGCCCGGTGGTCTTGATCGCAGGTGGCGTGGACAAAGGTGCATCCTATCTGCCTTGGAAAGAGGCGTTTGGTGCGCGAGTTAAGCAGATGGTTGTGATCGGCGATGCTGCAGAGAAAATCGAGGGAGAACTTCGCCATCATTTTGTGATTGCGCGCGCGGATTCTCTTGCGAGTGCGGTTGAAAAAGCAGCGAAAATTGCAGAGCGTGGGGATACCGTCCTGCTCTCCCCTGGCTGCTCTAGTTATGATATGTTTCGCGATTACGCGCATCGCGGCGAAGTGTTTCAGCAAAGTGTTAAAAATTTAGAAAGTTTAAGCGAGAGGAGATGATTACCATGAGCCGAAGAGATACAATCATTGTGGCAGTATTGATCAATGCGGGATTATTGATTGTTTTATTCGCAAGTGCCTTGAAGTCATCGTCGCCCAGCGCTGAATTTGCCACAAATAGCACTCCGATGTTTATCGAGTCAGCTCATCGCGAGATGCCGATCCGCATGGGTGATGAAGTGGATCAAGCGCTTTCCATGGCGGCCTCTATGCCCCAGTCTCCAGCTATGCCGATGCAGGACACGATGGCTGTACTACCTGCTCCGATAGCTCCACAAGCACCTATGGCACCTATGGCAGCGCAAACTTCTAGCTTTGCCGATGATCTGAAAGCGATCACGTATGCAGAAACTCCTGTGATGACAAGCCAGCCGCAGAATTTTGAAGTCCCTGCAGTTAGCGCCGCTGCTGCCAATTTTATTGAGGTGAAAGTTAAAAAGGGGGATGTGCTTGAGAAAATCGCGCGCCAGCACCACACAACTGTTTCAGCAATCATGCAAGCCAATAAGTTGGGTTCGACCAATCTGCGCATTGGACAGGTGTTGAAAGTGCCAGGCAAGAGCGGAGCTTCTGTCGCGACTACTGCCCATTCCACTCCAGCGCAACCTGCGCATCAGGGCGAACTGAAGCTGTACACCGTTAAAAATGGGGACAATCCTTGGACCATTGCTGTGAAGAACCACATGCGTGTCGACGAGTTGCTCAAGCTTAACAATCTCGATGAAGAGAAAGCGCGCCGACTCAAACCAGGCGACCAACTCAAAGTCCGTTAACGAGCGATTGTATACTGAGTTCGGGTGAGAGGTATACTGCTAGCGGGGTGAAACTTTGATTTTTGCCGACTAGATTTTGTGCTCCAGTAGCGTTGCGGAGATCGCCGTAAACTTCAGTATGTTAGCAAGATCGAGCAATGCGCTGGGGCGCAAAAGATGTCGATAAAAAATCAAAGTGTCATGCCGTTAGCAGTATAAATATTTATACGACGAGATTTTGCCGATCGAAGCGGTATGGAGGCCGAGGCAAACTTGAGTGAAAGCTGGCGAGGCCGAATATCGCTTCTAGCGGTAAAAGATCAAGTAGAAATGTTTACAAATCACCCGAACGCAGTATAATCCATGAATCGAGCCTCCCTCACTTTGCTGATCGCTGTTTGTCTGATTTTTTCGATGGGGCTCGTGATGATTTTCAATACGACTTCAGCTGAAGTCTTAGATCGATTCTTGGATCGCAGTACACACCATGCCCTAGTTAAACAAATCTTGTACGCCTTAGTTGGCGGTGTTGGCGCTGTGAGCGTTTGGGTGATCGGCTACCACAGCTTGATCCGCCTTAGTGGATCTTTGCTTTTTGTCTCCACCTTATTGCTCATTTTGGTCTTTGTGCCAGGCATTGGACAGCAAATCAATGGCGCGCACCGCTGGATCAACGTTTTTGGCAATTCGTTTCAGCCCTCTGAGTTTGTCAAAATTCTCATCCCTCTCTATTACATCCATGTGATCACATCGTGTAAAGAGGCGATCGATTTTCAAAAGTTTTTGCGCTTGCTCTTGAAACTCTCTATTCCACTTGGACTCATCTTGATCGAGCCCGACAATGGAACTGTGGCGATCCTTTTTGCGGCGCTGGTGGTCCTCTTTCTGCTCAGCCGGGTGCGCTGGACCTACTGGGCGCTGCCGCTGTTGGTTTTATCTCTTCTTGGCGCAGCGGCAGCCTCGCAGATGCCCCATGTGTCCGACCGGCTCCGCGTCTACATGCATCCTGAAGCCGATATTCTCGGCAAAGGGCATCAACCCTACCAGGCCAAAATCGCTGCAGGCTCGGGCGGGATTTTGGGACGTGGACTAGGCGAAAGTTTGCAAAAACTCGAGTATTTGCCAGAGGCCCGCAGCGACTATATCGCCGCTATTTTTGCCGAGGAGTGTGGTTTTGTTGGCGTTACGCTGCTGATTTTCCTATTCATGCTGATTGGATACTGCGGATTTTCGATTGCCCAACAGGCGCGTGATGTCGAAGGGTTTTACACCGCCGCTATCTTGACCTTCCTGCTGTGCTTTCAAGCTTTTTTGAATCTCGGCGTCGTCTCTGGACTACTTCCGAGTAAAGGCACTAACCTGCCTCTCTTCAGTCAAGGGGGCTCCTCCCTGCTTGCTAATATGATGGCGCTTAGCCTTCTTCTCAACATCGGAAAAGTGGATAGGTATGCAACTAAAAATGCCGCGAAAACCTAAATTGATCTTTGCCGCAGGTGGCACTGGAGGACATCTTTTTCCGGCGCAGACCCTTGCTAAGGAGCTGCAGCTCAAAAACCCCTATCTTTCGATTGTTTTTGCCGCATACGGCCTCAGCCATAATCGCTTCTTCGAGCATGAGCGTTTTGTCTTCCGCGATATTGCCAGTGCCACCCCTTTCAGGCGCAATCCTGTGCGTGCGCTCCGTTCACTTTTTTCTCTTAGCAAGGGGATTTTTCAAGCGCTGATCCTGATGCGCAGAGAAAAACCCGATCTGGTGATCGGCTTTGGCAGCTACCACTCCTTCCCCATCCTTTTGGCTGCCAAGTTGATGCGCGTCCCGCTCTTTTTGTTCGAAGCCGATACCATTCCAGGCAAGGTCAACCGCCTCTTTTCACCCTATGCACAGCGCACGATGGTGCACTTCGCCTCGGCTGGCGAGCAGCTCAAAGGGTCCATCACACTTGTCGATATGCCAAGCATGCAAGTCAAAGAGTTCACCCGCAAATCTGTAGCTGAAGCGCGCAAGCAGCTGGGCCTTGAGCCAGAGCGGTTCACCCTGCTGGTGTTTGGCGGATCGCAAGGTGCCCGTGCCATCAACGATCACATTCCCCAGCTTTTACAGCTGCTCACGCAGAGGGGATTTGCGGTGCAGCTCATTCACCTCACTGGAGATGCTGCTGTCGCACGGAAAATGGTGAGCTGCTGCAAAGAGCTGAAGCTGTCCCACTACATCCGCGATTTTGATCCCGGTATCGGCGTGCACTGGCGCGCTGCTTCGCTTGCCATCACACGCGCTGGAGCATCCACGATCTCAGAAATCATCGCCTTCGAGGTGCCCGCCATCGTGATCCCTTTCCCCTTAGCGGCGGATGGGCATCAGCAGAAAAATGGCGTCTTTCTGACCGAAGAGGTGAGGGGAGGGGTCGCGATCGCTGAGAAACAAGTCACTGCAGAGCTGCTTGTAGAGCAAGTCGTGAACATGGCTCAAACAAATTCCACCTTCGTAGAACAGATCTGCGCGTATAAAGAGAAGCATAAAAAAGAGCATTTCGCTACGCTGATCCACCAATACCTGCAAAAAAATAAGTGATGCATTTATGGAACAAACAGAAAAACGGTATCATTTCATTGGCATTGGCGGCATCGGCATGAGCGCTCTAGCGCACATTTTATTGCAAAAAGGTTGTCTTGTTTCTGGTAGCGATCTCGCGCATTCTTATGTCACGGATGGACTGGTGCAAGCTGGTGCTCAAGTTTACTTAGGACATCAGCAAGAAAATATCAAACAACCCGCTTGCGTCATCTATAGCACTGCCGTAGCTCCCAGCAATCCCGAAGTTGCCCATGCGCGCTTGCAAGGATACCCCTTTTTGCATCGAGCTCAGCTCCTCCACAAACTCATGCAAGGCTATGCTCCACTGCTCGTCGCGGGCACCCATGGTAAAACGACGACATCCTCACTCTTAGCGCACCTACTTGTCGAAGCCGGTTTGCATCCCGCCTTTGCCGTGGGAGGCATCGTAAAAAGCCTTGGAAGCAATGGTGGGCACGGCAGCGGACCCTATTTTGTAGCAGAAGCGGATGAGAGCGATGGTTCCTTTCTCAATTACACCCCCTTTGGCGCCATTGTGACTAACATCGATAACGATCACCTCGACTATTGGAAGGATGAAGCCGCACTGGAGAAAGGGTTCAAGCAATTCATCGACCAGACCACTTCGCCTCAGCACCTCCTGTGGTGTGGCGATGATGAAGTGTTGCGCCGCCTAGCGCCCCCCGGCATCAGCTACGGCTTTGACGAAAGCAATCAACTCTGCATCCTCAACTTTCGCCAAGAAGGCTGGCGCATCATCTTCGATATCCGCTTCAATGGACAGCTTTACGAAGAGATCACCGTCCCCTTAATCGGCGCGCACAACGTTCTTAACGCTGTGGCGGTTTTTGGACTGGGGTTGATGATCAGTATCCCTGAAGAGAAGATCAAAGCCGCTTTTGCCTGTTTCAAAGGCGTGAGCCGCCGCGCGGAGCTCAAAGGGCAAGTAGATCTCATAAGTATCGTCGATGATTACGCCCATCATCCCACGGAGATTTTCGCTACACTGCATGCGTTGAAGCAAGCCGCTGGTCACAGGCGCCTCATCGCGGCCTTCCAGCCCCACCGCTACACTCGCACACACGACTGCTTTGCAGAATTTGGACCCGCTTTTGAGCCTGCCGATGTGCTCATCTTGACCGACATCTACGCCGCTGGTGAACAGCCCATCCCCAATATCACGTCGGAAGCTTTGCTCAACAAAATTCGTGAGACATCCGCCGTGGAAACCCATTTTATCAAACGCTCTGAATTGAGCGCTTATCTGGCGAAATTTTTAAAAGGCGACGATCTGCTTGTCACCATGGGCGCTGGAGATATCACGCAAGTAGGGCCCGAGGTGATAGCGCAACTCAAGATAAATGGATGAAAGGTCGACACAAAAAGACACCCCACAAAAAAACATCTCAGCTCCCGCTGACGCATGCTTTAGGGTGGATTGTGGTCTCTACACTCTTCATCACCGGTATCTCCTACTCTGGCTTCAAGTACTATCTTCGCTATCGTTATCGCGAAGCTTATTCGACCGATTATTTGGTACGCTCCATCATCCAAACCGGGCCGCAAAAAGAAGCCTTAAAAACAGAAGTAATCGCTGAAATTCTCGGCATCTCGCAAGATCATCCCCCCAGCGCGCTGCTCTTCGACCTTGCGGAAGCCAAGCGCAAACTGCTCGAATTCCCCCTGATCGCACGCGCCGAGGTCAAACTGATTAAGCCCAATAAGCTCTACGTGGATTACACCGTGCGCAAGCCCATCGCATGGCTCGAAGATTTTGAAAATGTCGTCATCGACAAAGAGGGGATGCCTTTTCCATTTGCCCCCTTCTTCTCCCCGAAGAACCTGCCCAAGATCTATTTGGGGCTGCGCCCCTTTGGCGTCTCGTCAGACGATGCAGCTAAGCCCCTCATGATGTGGGGTCGATCTCTTGATGGCACACATCTGCAACTCGCCTTGGAATTATTGACCCTTGTGGCTGATCCTAAATGGTCCGATTATTTCCACAAACTGCGCATCGATGTGTCGAATGCTTGTGCTGAAAGTTATGGCAGACGCGAGGTGGTGCTAACGATAGAAGATGAGATTTGCACGCGTGCCAAAGACGCCGATGTGCGCTACATTTTTCCCCGCATCTTGCGCCTTGCTCCCAAAGATTTTGCCCAGCAACTCGGCAACTACTTAAAGTTGCGTCCGCAACTGATCGCTGAAGAGCAAAAGCATCTGCCAAACCATGTGGCCCATGCAGCCGCAGTCACAGCAGAGCGCCGCGTCATCGACTTTCGCATCCCGCAGCTCGCTTTCATCGACGAAAGCAAGAGATAGGTCTAAATAAGAGCACACCTCATTCCTCTGAGCGATTACGGCTAGCGCCGCGTCGGTTCGCCTTCTGGTTTGAGGCATGCAAAATGTTTTCTAAATTAACTTAAATTAAACAGTCTTTGTTCTTATAATTATATTTTATTATAAAAGCGTTTAATTTAAACATAATAACATCAAAAATAAAAAACTCGTTGGCTAGACAAATATTATTTAAACAAGTATAACTAACGAGAAATATAAGAGGTTATCTATGAGCTACTTAGAAATTTCACCCCAAGAATACATGCAGAAAAGCTCTTCGGTGCAGGGCCATCTCCTCATCGACGTGAGGACACCAGAGGAATACGCCGCATCCCATCTCAAAGGCGCCATCAATATGCCGGTGGATCAGCTCGAGGCGGCGAAGGTTAAAGCATTGCAAACGAAGGGGCAAGAGATCTATCTCGTCTGCCAATCGGGCGGTCGCTCTGCGAGAGCTGCTGAAGCGCTTAGCCAAGCTGGGATGAGCCCGCTTTTCTCCATCCGCGGCGGCACCCCCGCCTGCGCAGCTGCTGGCGTACCTACAGAGGGCAGCGGCCGGCAAAAACTCAGTCTTGATGAGCAATTTCGGGTCATTGTGGGAACCTTTGTGTTTTTGCTCTCGATGCTGGGTTACTTCTATCACCCATTCTTCACCTTCCTGTGCATCTTGCTGGGGGGAGGACTTGTCACTTCTGCCCTCACCCATCGGTGTGGGCTGCAGGAGCTTATACGTAAGCTCCCTTGGAATAAATAAGAGGCTTTTTTCGCGTGGCTTTGTATTCGCTCTCGCAAGCTGACTAGAGACGGCTTTGAGCTCTACGCTTTGCCATAAAAAAATCTCAGGCCTAAATTCATCCAACGGCTTCCCATAGAAAAGCTTAGACGAAAATTCCGCCTCGTTGCTAACATTCGCCCATCGAACCAATACAAACTGAAACTCGGTAGGAATGCAAGTGACTGAACAGAACCGTTTTGAAGGCATGAAAGAATTCATCGCCTATTTATACCCAAGAAAATTCAAAAGTTTGCCACAGGCGCCTGAATAGGCCTAAATTTGTCCCTTACCCGACTTCTCAGTTCCTGGCCTAAAATCGACTCCACTGCTGCAATTGACAGCACCGCAAAAAAT
>Ga0247727_10003898_pt1 | contig 32460 bp, 22 predicted proteins | sample WisWelCaveWW1625_FD_202498 | JGI IMG/M metagenome (GOLD analysis project Ga0247727, IMG submission 202498) | Biofilm microbial communities from Wishing Well Cave, Virginia, United States - WW16-25 | ecosystem: Environmental > Aquatic > Deep subsurface > Groundwater > Cave microbial mat | place...
AATTTTCTCCGTGGAAAACTTATGAAAATTGCAGCACGACATCCGTCGTCCACAGAAGATAGATGATTGTTTGCGAGATTGGGAATTCGAAAAGTCCTGGTCACATCAACAAACGTGCGCTTCCTTCACCGTTTGCGCGTTGGCTTCCTGCAATCGCCTGAGCGCCCACTCGGCGTGCTCGCGAATGATAGTGTCTTCGTGCTCGACGAGAAACTTGTCAACGACCGGCAGAAATTCCACGCGACCGCTGTTGCCCATGGCAATGAGTGTATTTCGCAACAAGCCGTTAAGCTTTGCGCGCTTGACCGGCGAGTTCTTGAATCTTTGGCGAAATGTTTCACTATTGAGAGACGCCAACTCCGCCAAATCCGGTGCCACGTTTTCCGGTCGTGGAGCGAATGCAGCATCCTGCATGGTGACTGCTTCGCGATTCCATGGGCAAACGTCCTGGCAAATGTCGCAGCCGAAAACATGCTTGCCCATCTGCGGGCGCAACTCTTCGGGAGTGCTGCCGCGCAGCTCGATGGTGAGATAAGAAATGCATCGCTGGGCATCGAGCACATAGGGAGCTACGAACGCGCCGGTCGGGCAGGCGTCGAGACAGGCGCGACAACTTCCACACCGATCAGGCGGCGGTTGATCGAACTCCAGCAAGACGTTGGTTATGATCTCGCCGATGAAAAACCACGAGCCGAGCTGCTGGTTGATCAAGTTGGTGTTTTTCCCATACCAGCCGATACCCGCATGATACGCAAAAACTCGATCAAGCACCGGCCCAGTGTCGGTGTAATAGCGGCTGCGATATTGATCGCCAACTTGTTCTTTTATAAATCCGTCGAGTTTTTGCAAACGCTCTTGGATGACCTCGTGATAATCATCGCCCCACGCATAACGGGAGATCCAACCACGTCGCGGGTCGTCGATCATATCCGTCGTTGGCGCGTTGGTGTTGTAAATGATTCCAACGACGATTACAGCGGCGGCATCAGGCAAAATCTTTTGCGGATCCATTCGCGCCGGCAATTGCCGGTGGAGATATTCCATTTCGCCGGCATAACCATTTTCCAGCCAAGCGGGGTAATGCTCAGCCTCGGGCAGAAGTTTTGCCGGGGCGACGCCGAAGAGGTCAAAGCCCAGTTCATGGGCAAAATTCATAATTCGCTCTTTAAGCGACACGGCTAACCCTCCGCGCTACCGTGCCACGCTTCTTGCGCGCATCTCGAGCCGCTGTTGTCGCCGCATTTCTGCATTTTCCCAGCGGCGTTTCTGTTCATTTGTATGCGGCTCATACGGCGGAACAGCCATCGGCTTGCCGTTGTCGTCTAATGCGACAAAAGTCAAATAGGCCGAGCTCATGTGCTTGCGTTCCGCTGTGAGTAAATTTTCCGACCAGACTTTCACGCCGATTTCCATCGAAGTGTGAAACGCGCGATTCAATGAAGCCTTCACATGCACCAGCTCGCCGACTTTGATCGGATGCAAAAACGACATTTGATCGAAGCTTGCCGTGACCACGGGGCGCCGGCAATGGCGAGTCGCCGCAATGGCGGCGCAGATGTCGATCATGTGCATCACCTTGCCGCCGAGGATGTTGCCCAATATATTGGCATCGTTGGGCAGGACCAACTCGAGAATTTCCGCTATCGCTTCTTCGCGAAATTCTTCCATGATCAACAGAACACGCTAAATCGAAATCTCAAGCCCTTCGCGCGCCGCCTGGCTTTCTTTGAATTGTGACTTCGCGCGTTTCTCCATTTCCACCATCTGACCGTCATCATGATCCGGATCGTGATGAAAGAGCACCAACTGTTTGACTTTTGCTTTGGTTGCCACTTCGCACGCCATTTCTACCGTGCTGTGGCCGAACCCTTGTTTGGTGGGATTGCCTGTGGTGTATTCTTCATTTGTATATTGCGAATCGTGAATCAACAGATTTGCGCCCTGCGCAAACTTGATGAGACGCGCATCGCCGCTTTGATAGCCTTCGGTATCCGTGGCGTAAACAACCGAGCAGCCGTTGTTTTCAATTCGATACACAAACACGCCGTCTTTAGGGTGCGCATAGCTGCGCATCACCTTCACGAGCAAATCGTCTTTTTTCAGTTTCGGCAATTCATGGCGTTCGCTGTAAAGCTGCGGCACTTTGCTGTTGTTTTGAAAGAGCAGGCGATCGTTGTTCGCCATGTTCTCGATGACCTTGTGCGCATTCAGCTCCTCCAAACGAACCGGGCAATAGCGCGCGGTCATGGTTTCGGAGATGCTTTCGCGCAAATCGACGCCCAAGAGCTGCGGGCCGAAGATATAAAGCGAGGCGTAGGGTTTGTAGGCCGGCTGGAAAAACGGCAAGCCCTGAATGTGGTCGTGATGCGTGTGGCTGAGAAGAATGCTCAATTGCAATGGGGCCGTGCCGTTGGGGTGCTGCTTATGATGCTCGGCAAGAATATGCTCGCCGAGCTTGATGATGCCGGTGCCGCAATCGAGAATGATTCGATGGATGCGGCTTTGCACATCGACGCAGGAGGTGTTGCCGCCCACTTTCATCGTCTTGGCGCCGGGGACAGGATAGCTGCCGCGCACGCCCCAGAATCGCACGAGAAGGTCACTACTCGCCATAACTTCCTCTTGAACTATGATGTTGCGTCAAAACCAACGACGCCCCCGCCGCATGCTGACGGTAGCTTTCCATCCTCCGTAATCATTGCATGGACAACGTGCATCACGCGCTGATCCGATTTTTGGCTTTGTGGTTGATCGAGGCCGCTTCCATCGTTTATTACAGCTTCGATCCGCAAACAGAATCGGAAGATAAAAAAAATGCGTCATTGCTCGGCATCAATGTAAGCGATACGAGCAACTCGACGCATAGAGGTTAAGTTATCCAGTGCCTCGCGCCGTCCTGGATAGAGGTTTGCAGCACACACCTCCTTGCAGCCTGGAATTACACCTTTTCATCGTTACTTAGCTCGCCGGGGCCGTTTTCTTCGTATCAAATATTCTGGCTCAGATCGGTTACGGTCAACTCAGTTTGAATACTTTGCCAATAGCGCTTTTTTCGTTTTTCGCATGAATCGATTCGATCTGCGTATTGAGCGATGCCGCGATTTGATTGAAGGCATCTTTAATAACGGATTGACCGCTGTGGGTAACGATCGGCTTGCCGGCGTCGCCGCCTTCTCGCACGCGAATGTCAAGCGGCACTTCGCCGAGGAACGGCACGTTGAGCTTGGCGGCGGCCTCGCGCGCGCCGCCGTGCGAAAAGATTTCGGTGCGGTGGTTGCAATTTGGGCACAGGAAGTAACTCATGTTTTCGATAATGCCGAGCACCGGCACGGATACTTTCAAAAACATGTTGACGCCTTTTTTCGCATCGCTGAGCGCCACGTCCTGCGGCGTGGTGACGATCACCGCGCCGGTGAGCGGCACGGCTTGGGAGAGGGTCAATTGGGCATCGCCGGTGCCGGGCGGCAGATCGACGATGAGATAATCCAGCGTTCCCCAATCGGCGTCGGTGAGAAACTGCTGGATCATTCGCCCAACGAGCGGCCCGCGCCAAATCACTGCTGCGTCGCCTTGTTGCACGAATCCAATCGAAACGATCTTGACGTTGTAGCTTTCGATAGGTCGGATTTTTTGGTTTTCCGTGCTGGTGAGTTGCGCATCATTCTTGCCCATCATCATTGGCACATTGGGGCCGTAGATATCTGCATCCAACAACCCGACTCGAAAACCTTGTTGGGCCAACGCGACGGCGAGATTGACGGCCACTGTGGTTTTTCCTACGCCGCCTTTGCCGCTGGCCACGGCGACAATGCTTTTTGCGTCAGGCGCAGAACTTCGCGCCACAGGAGGCGATGATGGGTTTGTGTTCATTTTCTATTTTGCTTAAATGAAAAGTAAAACCAGATTATTTTCCGTACAACCGGCGCAGCAGTCCCGAACCCGAATTTCTTGCTTGAGGATGAGAACGTCGAGGCAAATCGTGGTTCGATGAGAAGTTTCATTCCTACGGCCAGCGCACAACCAAAAAGAACAGCAAAAACAATCCTCCGGTAAAATCGCCGATTGTAAGAAACATCGCCAAGCCGTGCAATCGCGCGAAGCTCTTTCGCTCCGGAGCGTCTGGTGGCGCGCTATCGAAGTAACCGATCGCTAGGCGCAACTCGTCCATTCGCGGCGCCAAAACCATGTGGTTTCCTGCCCAACTCAACACCAGAAAAAAAATTGTGGCAATTTCCGCCGGGGTTGGTTTGGGGAGGACGTCATTGACATCGCGCACCAATGTAAATGCAGTCAACTCCAATATAAAAAATATTTTCCAAATGTCAAACGTTTTCAAAAACTGGGTAATGAGCGTTCCGGCGCGGCCGCGCGACGGCATGCTCTGAAGCGTTTTCGGAGCGACGACGAAGCTCAACATGAATGCGCCACCCAGCCATAACGCTAGGCTGACCAAATAGAGGAAGAGCGAGATGCGTTCGATGGGAATCATGTTCATCCTTTAGGTTCAATACAAATGCTCGAATCGCGCTTTTCCTTAAGCGCGAAAGTTGTTTGTTCGAGGTTGAGAATTCTATGATGAATTTTGAAATGCGCTTACTGCATTTCCGCAATAATGGCGTCGGCCATCTCGATGGTAGTGACACGCCCGCCGAGGTCTTTGGTGAGATGCTCTCCTTTCATTGTCACTTGCTGTACGGCGCGCAAGAGCCTGTCTGCCGATTCCGATAAACCAAGATGCCGCAGCATCAATATACCCGACAAGATCGTAGCCAGCGGATTGGCAATGCCCTTGCCAGCAATATCAGGGGCGCTGCCGTGCACAGACTCAAAGACGGCATAGCGATCGCCGAGATTTGCGCCCGGCACGACTCCCAAGCCGCCCACTAACCCGGCGCACAAATCCGATACAATGTCGCCATACAAATTGCTGAGCAGCAGCACGTCGAATTGTTGCGGTCGCATCACCAATTGCATGGCCAGATTATCGACGATGATTTCCTGATATTCAATCTCCGGATAATTTTTCGAAACGCTTTTCGAGCATTCGATGAACAGGCCGTCGGACAATTTCATGATGTTGGCCTTGTGCACTGCCGTCACTTTTTTTCTTCCATGATCGCGGGCATATTCAAAAGCGAATTTTGCTATTCGCCTGCTTGCCTTGCGGGTAATGATTTTCAAACTCTCAGTGACGCCCGGAGCAACCCGATGCTCGATGCCGGAATATAAATCTTCTGTGTTCTCGCGAACAACAATCAAGTCGATGTCGCCGAAGCGCGAAGGTAGCCCCGGGAGATTATGAACCGGGCGGAGGTTGGTGTAGAGATCAAGCGTTTTGCGCAGTTCCACGTTCACGCTGGCAAAGCCCTTGCCGACGATTGTCGTGAGCGGTCCTTTGAGCGCGACTTTGTTTTTCTTAATGGAGTCGAGCACGTGATCGGGCAACGGCTTGCCATAGTCCTTCACTACGCCGATTCCGGCTTCAACCCGTTCCCATTGCAAATTTGCCCCCGAGGCGTCGATAACTTTGGTCGCGGCGGCAGTAACTTCAGGCCCAATTCCATCGCCCGGAATGAGAGTAACTTTCTTGATCATAAAATATCGATGGCGTCCTTTCGCCGGCGCGCAAATGCTTTTAAGTTCGCTATTATAGATAATAATCGGCCTCGGTGCAGAAAACCCGAGGCCGGATGCTTTTTCTGAAACAGCTTGAAAGAAACGACCCGCGAAACACGCTAAACACACGGAAAGGAAAACGCATAGCTGGAATTTCTTGAGGAGAAAAAGTGAAACTAAAAAATCCTTTCGTGCCCTTCCGCATGTTTCGCGGGCAAAAAAGATCAGGTTGAAGGGCAGCAAAAAATTTACTTGGCAAATTTCTTGAAGCGTTCGTTGATGCGACCCCAATGCAAACTGCCCAGGAAATTATCGACGTACTTGGCGCGGCCCGGGCCGTCTTTGTGATAATAGGCGTGTTCGAAGACGTCGCACGCGATCAACGGGATGCCGCCCCAGATGGCGCCGTAGTGATGTTCATCGACGAGAATATTGAGTAGGCGCTTTGACCACAAGGCATCATAAACCAGCAAGCCCCAGCCGCTGAGCTTGGCCGATACCGCGCAGGCTTTGAAGTCAGCCTTCCAGTTGTCGAACGAGCCGAATTGTGCTTCGATCGCCTTCAGCACGTCAGCGCCCTTGCTTTGATCGCCGTCGCCGCCGAGAACCTCCCAATAAACATCGTGCAGCAGCGCGCCGGCATGATTCCACGTATAGCGTCGCTTCAGCTCGCCAATCTGGCTGTAGTTGCCGTTGGCCTTGGAACGGTCGGCGGTGTCCAGCTCTTTCTCGATGTTGTTCAGCACGGTGACGTAACCTTTATGATGCGTGTTATAGTGCCAGTCTGTTGTCTCCGCGCTGACGACATGACCCAACAGCTTCTTGGCCTCTTCATCCGAGTAAGGCCGCGGCGTAAGTTTATACTCAAAAGCCATAACTGCCTCCTGATTGGTTTATGGTGAACATCGAAAATTTTGCTGCAAGAATATCTTGAAAATTGCCGCAAAAGTCAACTTGCTATTCGATAAAGAATTTTCAACGACATCCTTTGAATGCTGAAAGCTGGAAGAACGCGGGGTGGATACTTTTAGCAAAAGGGCTGCGAATTACGAAAATGAAAATTTCCCTTGCGTTTTTCTTGCGCTTTTTTATCATTAATCGGGGCTTAATCAAACGGAGGGAGGACAGCTTGGCGGTGCTGTCCTTCAGACGTGAACGTGCCCACAGAAGAAAGGCACAGTCTCATGAGCAAGCACCTGAGCAGCAACTCGACAATGCACAGTTCCGAAAAATTTGAGTCCCTCCACAAGCGTTGCCGGACCGGCGATGGGAGCGCTGAAGATGAAATGGCGCTGATCATCCACGAGTATGGTTACGTTTTCGGCTTGAAGTATTTCGGCTTCAAAAAGGATCTGGCGAATGATTTTGCTCAGGAGTTTTATCTCGCCTACCTCAAGTATCGAAGTGGAATCGATGATATATACTGCTGGCTTGTCGGCGTATCGACGAAGCTTGCAGATACTTTTCTCAGAAAGGACTATCGGTGGAAACGAGGCGCCGATTTATCCAAAGATTGGTATCCTGCGCCTGAGAGCCCGGAGTGGGAGATTATCGAACGCTTGCATCTTCGAGATGAAATGCAGGTGATCAGCCGGCGCGCGCGTGTGGTCATTTATCTCCGGGTATGGCGCGATCTTCCTTTTGAGATTATTGCGAAAAGGCTGAACTTGAAAACCGATAATGTGAAGAGAATTTACCAGCGCGCGCTTAAAAAACTCGCCGTGCATTTGGTTTCGAACCATCTCTCGCCGTCGGTCAGATAAAACGATCAAGCCGAAACGAGTGGCTGAGTAGAAAGTCATTAAAGTTGGAAATTTCTCGCAAGGCGTCTGCCTGTTGCAGTTTTGAATTGGCCGGCGGGGAAAGTCGGTGATCCGTAAATCATTGGGGTTTCTCACCATGCCAGGTTTTCGACGCGGGGATTGTACCTCCAAGGGATTGGCCCGGCATATTTAAGGAAAGGTACATGATGATGGGGAAGAGCCATGTAGACCGCGAGCTCCTGCTGCAGTACGCGATGTCTGAAGTGCACACCAGCATCGCCCACGACTGGAGCCAAGTGGCAAGCGAAGATGTGCGGTATATCGAGCGGCATCTTCAAGAGTGCTCAGACTGCCAGCAGCAACTGGAGCTTATGAAGGACGCTGTACAAATCGGTGATCAACTCCTTACCAGTATCGTTGAGAGGCATTTTTATAAGCCTAGCCCCAGTAGCGTCAGGCCGCGCTTTTCTATCGATAAACTTCGAATAGGGTGGCTGCGGGGATTATCCGCCGCCATCGCAGTCATTCTCCTTTGTGGCTTTCTTCCGGGGTGGATCAACCCGCCCTTTGCTCCACAGGCAACGGTCAATAACGAACAGGGTGTGTCCGAACTTTCTATGACGCGCGCGCTCTCAGCCCTAAATGAGGGAGCTTTGCGCTTCAACGAGGGAAACTACGCAGCCGCAATCGAGAGCTTTAGAAAGTCAATTCAATCTGAAGACGAGATCGAAGATCGCGGCTTGGCCCACTTGTATCTCGGTCTGACCTTCCTCAAAGTCGCAGAAAATCGGCGGCTTGGTTTTTTCTACTCGTTCGATCAAGCGCTCGCAGACAGCGCGTTGGCGTACTTAAATGCGAGCTTGAAGCTCAACGATTCATTTCCTCTTATGCAAGAGACGACGCTCTATTTTTCGGCAAAAGCCAATTTGATGCGCAACGATGTCCGTGCTGCGAGCGAGGCCTTGAAGGCTTGTGCTGAAATCGGTCTCGAGAAATCTCAAGCTGCCAAAAAACTGCTGGAAGAAATTTCGCCGCCATTCTGACCCGAAGCGCCGGTGAACAGTTTGCGCGCGGAGTATAATTCTTCAGCTTCCCTCCGAGCGCCATCCTTGAAAGAGGGACAATACACACCCCCTTGGCGGTCAAGTGACGCTTCAAGCGAAGTCTCACGCTATTCTTCTGTTTAGATGAGCCTTGATTTGCGTGCGATGTCTGTCCTGTCGACCGAAACACTCCTCAACGGCTACGCCAATGGAATTTTTCCAATGGCAAGCGTCGATGGAAAAATCGAATGGTACGAAGCCGAGCCGCGAGCCGTTCTTGAAATCGATCGCTATCACATTCCCCATGAAGTTCGTCGCCAATTACGGCAAGGCCGTTTCGAGATTCGTTTCGATACCGCTTTCGTGCAGGTGGTGCGCTGCTGCGCGCAACGCGCCGAAACCTGGATTTCCGAAGAGATCATTCGCGCTTATACAGAGCTTCACCGCGCCGGCTACGCTCACAGTGTTGAAGCATGGCAGGAGACGCGCCTCGTGGGCGGGCTTTATGGAGTACAACTTGGGGGAGCTTTTTTCGGCGAGTCGATGTTCTTTCACGGCCCCGGCGCATCAAAAGCGGCTCTTGCCACGTTGTGTGAACGTCTGCAGCGGCAGCGCTTCGTTTTGCACGACGTTCAACAGATGACGCCAACGCTTGCTTTGTTTGGAGCCAAGCTGATTTCGAAACAAGAATACCTTGCGCGTTTGGCGATTGCTATTCGCTTGCCGAGACGCTTTTCCCTGTTTTCGTCAGAAATTTGAGCGGAGGCTGTCTCATCGTCAATACTGCCGGAGAAAGCTCTATCGGTGCTTCACGGCAGGACATCAACGGAAATTTACTTGTGCAACCCCGCCAGCGCTCCGGCCAATTCGGAAGCAGTTTGATAACGCTCTGCTCGATCTTTTGCCAGCGCTTTAGCCAGCACTTCATCAAACGCCGCAGGAATCGCCGGGTTGAGATCTGAAACCCGTTTCGGGTTGAAGGTCAAAATTTTTTGCGAAATCGCCGGCAGCGTGTCGGCAAGAAACGGGCGCAGGCGCGTCGCCATTTCATATACGACCACGCCGAGCGAGAAAATATCCGAACGGCCATCCACCGCCTCGCCGCGAACTTGCTCCGGAGACATGTAGCTCGGCGTGCCGAGCACCGCGCCGTCCATCGTCAAAGTCGAAGCCTGCACATACGCAATCCCAAAGTCCATCACTTTTACATTGCTGTCGCGCGTCAGCATGATGTTCGCCGGCTTGATGTCGCGATGGACGATGCCGTTCTTGTGCGCATAATCCAGCGCCGAGGCCACGGCCGTGGTGATGCGGGTGATCTCCTTCAACATCAGCGGCGCGCGGCGAACGATGTAATCCTCCAGCGTCGTGCCTTCCAAATATTCCATGGCGATGTACGACATCGATCCGGCGTCTTCGGCGATATAAATCGTCACGATGTTCGGATGATTCAATTTGCCCGCGGCTTGCGCTTCGCGCATGAAGCGATCGCGCAAACGCTCTCCTCCCATGTCGCCGATATCGCCGCGAATGGTTTTGATGGCGACGTTGCGCTGAATCGTGCTGTCGGTGGCTTCGTAGATTTTTCCCATCGCGCCGGCGCCCAGCTCGCGAACGATCTGAAAGCGGCCGATGCGCAAAACATTTCCGGCTGAATCATATTCGATCATATTCGCCGTGGCGGCAGACATCGCGGTCGCTGTTCCAACCGTGCGTTTGATCGCAAGCGTTCCCAACCCCGTGGCCACACACGCAAGCTGGATGCCGAAAGGCTTTACCCACCAGCCGTTCGAGGTAAACAATCCAAACGCCCCGACCCATATAAAGACCACCATTCCAAAAAGAAAAAGCAAGCCATATAGCGGCTGCAAGCGGCGCATCAATGCAAAGGTCACGATGCCCAGAAAAACCAATGCGCCAAACTCAATCATGGCAACTTGGTTGTCGCGGCGCAGCGCATCGCCTTGCAAGATATTGCTTGTCGAGGTCGCGAGTTTTTCGACGCCGGGCAATCGCTTGGCAAGAGGCGTGGCCAGAAAATCCTGAAAGCCGGTTACGGTGACGCCGACGAAAACGATCTTGTCGCGTAGGTCGTTTTGCGGCATGGCTTCCGGCAAAAAATTGGTGGCCGGTTCGGTCGGAAAAGTTCCCGACCCGCCGTAATAGTTGATGAGCGTCCAGCCGCGCTCGTTGGTCGGCACAAACATATCGCGCAAATGGATGCCGGCGCCGACCTCGACGGTGACTTCGCTGCGAGTCAGATCGAGATATTGGGAAACCGCTTGCACCGGCAAGGAAGGGTAATATTCCTCGTCAAAGCGAATGATCTGCGCTTCCCAGCGAATTACCCCGTCGCCGATTTGTTCTTCGGGGAAATAATTAATGTGACCGCTAACCAGGCTCGCTGCTGCAATTTCCGAAGCCGATTCATTCAGCACTTTTCCTTCGACCGACGGATAAGTCGAGAGTTTTTGCTTTTGATCAAACAAGAGATAGGACGAGGTGACAAACGTCTCGCTGGGCTGGACGAGGCTGCCGCTTGGCAGTGAATCGCCGCTCGCGGAGATGCCAAGCCCTGAAAAGTAAAACGGAAACATGACGACGCGTGAATCATTCATCGCCTGCACGAGGCGGTCGGTACCAGCGCGGTCTTCTTCGCGGTACGGCAAAAAAAGATCGCACACCACCAGGCGCGGTTTTTCGGCGATGATGTTGGTCAGCAAATCCGCGATGCGCGCGCGCGGCCACGGCCAGGCGCCAAGCCGCTGTTGGCTCTGGTCATCGATCGTTATCAAGACAACGCGCTCATCCGGCGTCATCGCGCCACGCAAGCTGAAAAATGTGTCGAGGCTGATGCGCTCCAGGCGTTCGAGGACGGCGAACTGCTGCAAATGCGCCCAGCCGGCAAGAATGAGCAACGCGCCGCCGATGGCCGCCGGCAGCAAGCTCTTCAGTGAATCATTAGATAGTCGCATCCAACTCCCGGTCGCGTTGTTTATTCCAATTTACCCATTCACGATCTTGCGGCTTGTCGACGAGGGCGCGCGGCTCCGAAGGTTTGCCGTCCGCAGTCACCGTCAATTCTTGATTGGCCTGCACGAGTCTGACCCAGGTTTCGAAGGGCACTTGCGTCGGCCCGGGAACTTGCACCGGCGGGCCGAGGCGCTGCGGCGGCACGCCGCGAACTTGAACGATGCCCTCGTACACGCCGACCGACGTCGCGCCGTCGGATCCGACCGAAGCCCGATAGATCGTTCCTTGCACGCCGGCTACCGCCGTCGGCAGTTTCAACTCATAGCGCGAGCCGCGGCTCATGGCTTTCGTCACTTTTGTCCAGACGGCGCCGAGAGAAAAATCGAACGAGGCTTGCGAAGCGCTGCCGGGTTTGGCTTTTTCTCCGCTGGCCGCGAGCTGCACGATCTTCAATTGCGACTTCGCGGCGATGCGCAAAACGCTGCGATCATCCAATACCAGCTCGACGCGGCTTTTTTCACCGGTGGTAATTTCTGCGCCGGGAAGTAAAATGAGATTGGGCCGCGCCGCTGCAAATTTTTCCGTGCTCCGCGCGCGATACTGCACCTGGCCTTCCAGGAAAGTAATCACGGCGCGCGTTGCCGGAGATTGAAGCTGTTCCTTTTTGACGACCGCCGCAGGTTTGGTTGGGGTGGGATAATAAAGCGTGTCGCCGGGCTTGATCCAATTTAGATCTGAAATGTGCGGATTGTTTATTTTTAATGCTTGAAAGAGCGAGTCGGAGAAAAAGCCGTAATAGCGAATCGCCAGATAGCTGGCGGTGTCGCCGCTGCGAACGACGAAAGATTTTCGTGACGAGCTTTGCAAGAAGGGGAGGGTGGAGAAGAATCCGATGAGACCCAGGGCGAGGAAGATTTCGCGTTGATGTTTTTTCATAAGTCAAATTTCTCGAAAAATGAAACGACTGTTGCCGATCTCGATGCGGTCGTTGAACTCGAGCTGCGCATTGCTCACCGGTCGGCCATTGATTGTCACATTGGGAAGATCGTTGTTGTTCAACAGATAAAAACGCTTGCCGCGCCGGGCGATCACGGCCTGCTCCTTCTCCACCCCGATGCCATTCACCTTGATGTCGGCGTTCGATGATTTGCCGAGGGTCACGCGGTCGCTGATCAAAAGATGAACGCCGCCGTTTTCCTCGCGCAGCAAAATCGCGCGTTTCGTGAACGCCGGCAGCCGCGTGCTGTCGCCGGGTTGATTCATCGCCTTCTTGGCTCGCAGCGCCTCCATCATCGTCGTTTCCCATCTTTCTTCGGCCTGGCGATCGATGAAGGTGATGTTGTAAACGCCGACGCGAAAGCTATCGCCGTCGACGAGCATGGCGGTTCCCTGCAACCGCCGGTCGTTCAAAAAAACGCCGTTCGTACTTTGCAGCTCTTCGAGATAATAGCAGCGCTTATCTTCGCGCCAGAGCAAACGCGCGTGGTTGCGTGAAACCGTCAAATCGCCCAGCCGAACCTGATTCGACGAGCCGCGACCAATCGAGACGACGTTGTTTTCGAGTTGCACGTCCTGCAGACAAATACCATCCTTGTGTATCTTTAGCAGAGGCAGATGTGCATTCCTAACCAAATGCTCCGACATAAGTAACTTTTTGGTTGATGGCTTCTTTATCTCGAACGGCGAGATTACGCTTTAAGGCGCTCGAACTTAGAATAAAATCTGAAAGCTATTTGTCGCCAACGGATGCAAAAGCGACCACCTGAATTGAAAATAAAATCCGTTGGTCGGTTTTTTAATCCGTTGGATAATTTTTTTGAAAGCTGCCCGTCAGGGCTTATGTTTTCGGCTTGCCTGAAAATCCGATATAAGCTCTTACCAAACAGGCGTCAAATTTTTCAATGCTTGCCTAAAAATTCCGAATTAGGATTGTAACCATTGGTGATCGGCATCCGCCGCTCGCGTCCGAAAGCGCGGTCGGTGATTTTAATTCCCGGCGGCGCCTGCCTTCTTTTAAATTCGCTGCGCACAACCATGCGCATGAACTCCGACACCATTTTGGGTTCGGCTAACCTAAGCTCGCCGACTATGTCATCAAAACCGCGATTGTTTTCCACGTGGGCGGCGATCAGGCGATCCAAAACCTCGTACGGCGGCAGCGTGTCTTGATCTCGCTGGTTCGGTCGCAGCTCGGCGGTCGGCAGCCGCACGATCGTGTTGTGTGGAATGATTTCTTGCTGTCGATTGACCAAATGCGCCAGGCGATAAACCAACGTCTTCGATGCGTCTTTTAAAACCGCAAAGGCGCCGGCCATGTCGCCGTACAATGTGCAGTAGCCGGTCGCATACTCGCTCTTGTTGCCGGTGGTGAGCAGCAGCCAGTTGAACTTGTTGGAGAGCGCCATCAGCAACATGCCGCGAACGCGCGCCTGCACGTTTTCCTCGGTACTATCGCGGGGCCGGTTCTCGAACACCGGCGCAAGCGTTTTTTCAAAAGCCGCGACCGTCTCTTCAATCGGCAGCGTGATGGTTTTGATGCGCAGATTGCGCGCCAGCGCCAGCGCATCGTCGATGCTTTCCTTGCCGGTGAATTGGCTGGGCATCAACACGCCGATGACGTTTTCGGCTCCGAGCGCGCGAGCGGCGATGGCTGCGGTGAGCGCCGAATCGATCCCGCCGCTCAGGCCAAGCAGGACTTTAGCGAAACCATTTTTGCGGACATAGTCGCGCGTACCCAAAACCAGCGCCTCGAAGACGGTCTGCGCGTCATCTTGCGGCGGCGAAATCTCCGGCGCGGGAATGGGTGGGTTCTCATTTTTTTCCTGCAACTCGATGACGACGTTTTTCACGCCGTATGACCATGCGCCTTGAGCCGGTCGCGGCAGCGATGGATCGATTGTAATGTCGTTGAAAAATAGATTCTCGACAAATTGCTCGCTGCGAAAGAGCAGCCGTCCACCGGCTTCGACGACGAAGGCTTGGCCGTCGAAGAGCAAATCATCCTGTCCGCCGAGGATGTTGACGTAAAGCACGTGCGCATTCGTGCGCGTGGCCAGCGCGCGCAATAACGCCTCGCGTTGCGCCGGTTTGCGAATCTCATACGGTGATGCCGAGATATTGACGATCACCTGTGCGCCCTGCGCCGCCGCAAACTCGCTCACGCCCGCGTCCGTCCAAATATCTTCACAGATGTTGATGGCGAAGCGCAGCCCGGCGGCATTATTCGCGCTGCGAATGTCCGCCAAAAAAATTTCTTTCCCCGGCTCAAAGTAACGCTTCTCGTCGAACACGCCGTAATTCGGCAGGCAGATTTTGTGATAGACGCCGGCCACCGCCCCATTTGCCAGCAGCGCCGCGCCGTTGAATAATAGAGAGTTTTCACGATCGACGAATCCAAGTGCCGCCACCAGGCCGTGCGCCTGAGCGGCGATTTTTTGCATGCAGCGCAAATTATCTTCAACGAAGGACGGCAGGAAAACCAAATCTTCCGGCGGATAGCCGGTGAGCGCCAACTCCGGGAAAACGATCAGATCAACAGCGGCTGATCGCGCCTGATCGATGTATTCAATAATTTTTTTTGTATTGCCATGCAGATCGCCCACTTTGGGATTCATCTGCGCCAGGGCGACACGTAATGTCGTTGTCATGATTAACTGTTAATTTTACGGTTAAGATACATTTCAAGAGAGGGAAAAGCAAGGGAAAGTTGGGCAGGGAAAAATGAAGTTCAACAAGTTGTATCAGGAATACTTTTAATCAGAACTCGCGCGCCGCAACTCGTCCACCAGCGCGGCTTCATCCACCTCATATTTACCCACCAACCGCCCATTCACCCAAATCAACGGAATCCGCGTTCCAAATTCTGCAAGCAGTTTTTCGTCGCGGGAAATATCGACTTCGTCAAGCTGAAAGCCGTGCCGTTTTTGGATCCGCAGAAGTTGGGCTTTGGCTTGTTTACAGAGGTGACATTCGGGCTTGGAGTAAATTACCACCTTTGCGTTATAGGCAGGAAAGGGGCGCGAGAATTTTTTGCTAAAAAACATGTTTCTACTTTTTGCGCTGCGCCAAGAAATCCTCGAACGACACTTTTTTGTCATAATGCCGGCCATGCAGATATTCGAGGATAGGCAAAAACTTGTCGGCAGTAATGAAACCGGAGACGCTGGTAATCATCTCGCCTTTGTCGTCGAAGAACACGACGGTCGGATAGCCGGTCACGCCCAGGCCCATCGCCAGCTGGCGCTGGGTATATTCTTTATCTTTAAAGCGCATCTTCGCGTCAGACTCGGCGTTCATCTTCGCCATAACCATGTTTTTTTGCGCGAACTTGACAATCTCGGGATGGTTGAAAGTTTGTTCGTCCATCACTTTGCACCATTTGCACCAGTCGGTGTAAACATCCACCATCATCAGTTTTTTCTCTTTGATGGTTTTGGCATGGGCATTCTCGAAGTTTAGCCATTCGATGGCCGCGGGCTTTGCGGGTTCATCGTTCACCTTCCAGCTAACGAGCGTTGCCGCAAGCGCAAGGAGTAGAAGAGAGAATGCCTTTTCGAATTTTCGCACGCTTACCTCTCGAATAAGGATGAATCGCTTTCAATTCTTAGATGAAGAAGCAGGAATCAAGGTAACACTATTTACCTCGCCACCACCATCTTCCCGATCGACTCGGCGCGTAAAACCTTGCCGCCATCGTTCGAGCTTGCAATCAACTTGTAAAGATATACCCCGTTTGCCGGTTGGTCGCCATCTTGGTCTTGGCCGTTCCAGAGAATCGTGTTAAAGCCCGACCGCGCCGGAGTCGCTTCGATTGTACGAATTAACCGTCCGGACAGCGTAAAAATTTTCACGGTCACTTCGGCGTCGCGGCTGGAGACGAATGTGAAAGAAGTTTCGTTGCGAAACGGGTTGGGATAGTTCATGACCTCGCCCAACGTGAGTTGATCCTGCGGCAGCACGGTGAACTCTACCGACGCTGTGCTGGAGTTGTTAAAGTTGTCCCACGCTTTTATCTGCGCCGTATGGCGGCCTTCGCTTATATCCGTAAGCGGGTAGAGCAGGGCGCCGCGCTTGTAGCTGCCGGGCTCATAGTTGAAAAGATCGGTCAGATCGATTTTATTTTCAGTGTCGCCGTCTAAAGCGAGCGTGACTTTGTGGCCGATTTCGCCGGTGATGTTGACGCCGGACAAGCTGTCGAAGACGGTCACTTTGAGCGCGGGATTCAACCCTACGACGCCTCCGGGAGCGAAGTCATCGACTCCGGCAAAGCCGATGGAAATCTCCGGCCCGGTTTGATCGATGAAGTTTTGCGAGCTGCCACCGACCGGCAAATTGGTCACCGCCGCGTTGCCGTCGGTGTTGCGCCCGGTAAAGTAAACATTGAAACGCCCGCTGCTGCCGCCATAGGAGATGTCTTTTGGCACGAAGAATTGCACGTTGAACTGGCCGTTGGTTACCGGCGTCGCGCCGCGAAAAACCGCATTGCCCGGCAGCGTGTAAACAATCGTATTGGCCGTGCTCTGATATTGAACTCGACGCCGCGAATCCAGAGCCTCCAGATAAACTTGCCCGTTGAAATCGGTCCATGGCGCGCCGTCTTTTTGAACGGCGCCGCGCACGGTCATCACGCTGAGCGCCTTGATGGTATCAGGCTCGATGCCGGTGATTTGCGCCGTGTGGCGCGGCATCGCCAGACGAATCGTCGGATCGCCAAGGATGAGAAACTTTTCATCATTCGTAGTAGACGCGCTGACGCGCACCCGCGCTTGCAACAAGGCTAAGCCGAGCGGCGTGGCGACATTCGGGGAAGAAAACAAGGTGCGATAATAGGCTCTATTGAGGTCGCCATTTTGAGATGCAAAAACTTTTCGCGACGATGTGAGCATGGCGATCGCGCCGCGTCCGGGCTCCAGCACGATATCCTCCCCAAAGCTTTGCTCTGTCGGGCTGTCAAAGCGGCCAAAGTCGCAGGTGGCGGTCACCCAAGCGGCTTGGCGCGGACCGTTCTGAATTTTGTTGTAATCGGTTGTGAGATTCAACAAGCGCTCGTCGGTCCAGATGTCCGGCGCGCCGTGGCCAACGAAGTTGACGATCAGCGCCCCGGTATTTATTTCACGAATCAACGCCTCGGTAGCCGCGGGCTTGCGAATGCCGGAAATCGAGGCGCTTTGCACGCTTGGAAACTCGGTAAGATAAAGCTTGCGAATGTCGAAGCTCTGCGGCGTATAGATGCGGTTTTCCGCCAATCCCTCGGTGTCCACGATGTGAATGTTTTCCCCGCTCGTCGGCCCGGTCGCCGGCCTCAGGTCGTCATCCGCAACGAACAAGATGGTGTTGCGCCAGTCGCCGAATGCGGTTTGCAAGGGATCGAGATAGGCAATGACCTTGTCCACATAGTCTTTGGCCTGTTGCGGCGTGCGCGCCGGAATGCGGCCGATTGCCATGTCCATGATCGCATCCGTGCCGGCGATGTAAGTGAACCAGTGGTCCGTGGTGCGGCTGCTGATCTCGTCGTATTCTCCCGTGGTTTGATAGGTTGGAATCCAGTTTTTGTCGGCGCTGTCCAAAATATTTTTGGGATCGTGATCGCCGTCGCCAAAAAGCAACACGTGCTTGGGGGCATCCTGCCAATTGTTCAAAGTGTATCTGAGAAAATCGCGAATCGCCGTCGGGTCATACAATCCGCCGGAAAACTCGTCGAAAATATCCTGGATTTTCACCACTGCGGTTTTGAGCGGATCATCGGTCAATAAATTTTCGCGCAGGCTCTTGAGGCGCATGGCTTCGCCGTAAAAATCTTCGTGCGTGATGATCACGAAGTCGGCGCTGTGATCCGGCGTTCGCCAGGAGGAAGGAACATCAATTTGCAGATTATTGACGGCCGTCGCATTGGGGCTGGCAGCCAGATAACGGCGCGGCACGAGGGCGCCGGCCGAATCGGCAAAAAGCGCCTGCGTTCCAGAAAATTGAATTTGCCCCGCATTCAAGCGCTTGACGTTGCGATAATCCGATACGTCGAAAAACCAAAGGCCGCTTGCATCTTCGACTTGATAGGCGACGACACCGCCGCCAATGCGGCCATCGAAGGCAAGCAGGTTGTTTTGCGTGCGCAAAGCGCGATCATAAGCCACTTCAAAATAATCGATGAAACACTGGCCGGTGGCAGGGCTGGGAGTGTAGGAAATAGAAAGCGTATTTTCGCCTGAGCGCAAGGCGCCGTTTTTGGTAACCTGAGCGGTTCGTAAAATAAACTGGCCAAAAAAGCTTGTGGAATGCAGCGCCGCGTCGTTCAGGGTCATGTTAAATTGGTGATTGGCGCTCACCCAGCCGAGAAAAGCGAAACGAAATTGCGCCGTGCCGTTGGGCACAACCTCGCTCAGCGTAAACCGATAAGTGCGGGTGCGCGATGTCGCATCGTTGGTGAACTGCCAGCCGAACCAATCCGATCCCGATCCATAAAGCGAGCGCAGCTCCTGCTCATTGTAAAAGCGGTCGCGAAAATCCGTTATAACCGTCGCACCGGCGGTCGGCTGAAGTTGCTGGGTCGCCATGCGCTTGCCGTTGGCGATCCCCCAAGTCAACCAATACACATTGTCAAAAGCATAATGATGCAAGTAATGAAGGCCGGTGCTGGGATCGAAACCATCCACGCCTTTTCCATAAAAAAGAATGTAGTCGTTATTGTCAAATCGGCCATCGCCGCCGTCTTCCACCAAGATAGCGATTTCTTCCAGCCCGTCGGGACGCGTTGCGGCCAGGGATCGTGGCAGCTCCCTGCCGCTGTTGTTGAACATTTGCAGCGTCGCCGGATTGATGTCGGCAAGGGTAATCCCTCGCGACGCCAGATACTGCCCGGTGATGCGATACAGGCCTTCCGATCGAATGTTGATTTTGTAGAGCTGTCCAGCCGCAAGAGGTGAGCTTGGCGAAGTCGAGCCTGTCGAGCGCAGAACGGTGCGTGACGGCTGTTCGCGGAAATTTCTTGCTATCGGCGCGTTTGCCAGAATGCCGTCATAAAATTCATCAGCCTTTGCGAGGGCGGCGGCTTGAGAAGTCACTATGCTTGGCGCATTCTGTTTGCCGCCGATGAATCGCACCCGCACTGATAGAGATTCGTAGCGCCGAACGGTCTGTGTAGCGACGTCATATTGCATGGGCGAAACCTTGATGCGAACGATTTGCTGATGCCGAAACATCGCCGGCTCGTCGGCCGTAGCAAGCCCTGCTGGCTGAAATCCTTCGCCGGCGACGATCGCCGGCGGCATGCGCCACTGCTCAACCCCATCTTTGTCGCGTTGAAGCTCCATCACCCGGGCAAGGTTAACATTGTGCAGATCGGCAGATGGGCCCGGGCTGACGTCGAGCTGAACACGACTTCCCGTGGGAATTCCCAAAACCACGACCTTGGATGGAATTTGAAAAGCGCCGGGTTTGAGATCGACGATAGCATCCGCAAAGTCGAAGCGATAATATGTCGAGCTGCCATCGCGCAAGGTGTCAATCTGCCAGCCAGCCGGACGGAATTCAAAATCAAAACTCGAGGTAGTCGATGCCTGAATTCGCACATCATTCAATGCCGGCAATTGTGACGGTGTTGATTGGGCGTAGAGTGATCCGCTCAAAATCAAAAGGGTTGAAGCGCCCGACAATCCACGCGACAAATTAAAAAACTGGTTCATGAAAACACGTCCCAATATTTGAAGGACAATAGATAAAGGTTTCATAAGTTCATTCAGAATGATTCGATGCTTCATGTTGGTCTTGGGCTATCGGCTTGTTCGCTATGCGGTACATGGCGAGGGCGACGATCGCACCGTAGCCGGCCACCAGCAGCCAGCGCGGCGGATTGATCTTGAAAAGCTCGTAAAGAATACCGGCAAAAGCGACTGTGCAAATGAGCGCGCTGCGAAGCAACAACCGGTCAAGCGTAAACAAAAATTAACTCCTTGAGAAATAAAAATTCACAGCGCCTCTCGCGAATGCCTATGGCTACGTTATCCAACAGGTTTTGCCGGTCATTTGTTCCTTGTGAATATAATGAAAATCGAAAAGCGCTCAAAATGGATTTTTGGCCGGGATTTCATTCCACTCTTCCTGAAGATACTGTATTGCCGCCGTCGTGTTGGTCAACAAGTGCTCGATGCCGAGGGTACCCTGATAGAGGAGCTTGTAGGCGTCCTCGAGCTGCGATGCCGGGTAATGATCGAGATATCGGCTCAGAAATTGAAGTAATCCGGATCTCTCTTGATCGTTAGACGAACAGCCGAGGAGCATGACGAAAAGCAAAAAGGCAGCGGCTCTCCGTGGTTCAGGATGAAGAAAAAAGTCGAGCCATGAGTTCACCGCTAAAGAAAGCTTCTGTTGTTTTAGCGTCATGTTAATTGAGCGATCGAATCCGCGCGCAACCTTCCATCGGCTCTTGGCATTCGCAATACTCGCAGGACTTGCCCAACAAAACGTCTGTATCATTCTTTTTGTCGCGAGCATACTGAATTTGTATGGCAATTGGGAAAGAATCGCTGCCTTTGGGAAGAGTTGTTCCATCATGCCTCTTTTCATATTGATCCCACCACGAAAAAGTATACTTGATGGCTGAGCGGCTCTTTTCTTCATTTTCGGCGGCAAAGCGATTCAGATAATTGAAAAGAACAACCGCATAAGCAAACCATTGGCGCGCAACCTCTTCATCGCCTACGGGCAAAATCTGAATCAGCCGAATAGGCTCGAGAGATTTCATTGCGTTTTCATACTTGTCAAAATCGTTTCCGTAATCTTTCAGCACCTCCGAGGTGTAGCGGCGGCTTCCAAACAAACAATTGAGGCTGAAGGCTCGGTTGTCGCAGGCGATATCTTTGAAGTAAAAAAAGTTTGCGACCCAATCATTCTCGATGTTGTCCTCGCGTTGTTCGCGATCGCGCAATTCTTTGACTCGGCGGAAGACCAACGTGTTCATCGCAATCGCCAGCAAACCGGGTTCATCCTTGTCGCTGTGACAACAACAAAACAGGCGCGCGAAGCTCGGGAGGCCTTTTCTCTTTTTAGAGAGCACCTTGGAAGATAACGGCATGTCGGCGCAATGATAGTTTGGCGCTCCTTTGATTTCAGACACGTTATGCTTACCCGCACTCAAATCTTGCCAGAATTGGTGTATCTGATCCCCGTTCGTCGCCAGAATATACTTTTGGTAGGAGGCAATCGGACAGATGTCCATGGCCGGGCACATTTTTTCAGACCGCTGCATGGAAGCGGATGCGCCTTTTACAAAATCGCTGCCGTGAAGCGCGTCAATGAATTGCGGCACTGTCAAAATATTCCCGTCTTTGCCGGCCACACGCTTAAGCAACTCAGGCACGGGATCACCGGCGGCGGGCGGCTTAGCCAAATAATTTCGGTTATCCCTGACAAAAGCCCGCATGGCAATCGTATTGCTATTTAGCGCTTGCGCCTCATCGTTCAGTTCTTGAAGTTCATCATCTTGTAGCTCTGCAAAGCCCGTGAAGCTGAAATTCAAGCCATCACTCATTGGAAACCGAATATGGCGTAAATACTGAAAATTCGGGCGAAGTATTCTGTCGAACCCATTGTCCTTGAAATTCTGAATTGTCGCCTTATCGAGGCCGCCCGTCAAGTTCAATCCTGCCAGCCGCGCTACCAACACGGCAAGGATGCCTGCGCTGTTCGGAATGCATGTGTTAAGCTCGAAGGTTTCTCCTCTGTCGCAGTGGCTGATCATATCATAAATTCCCGTTATGACCTCTTCCGTATCCGCCACGGAATCATTTATTCTGTCGCCCATCAATCGACGCGGCTCAGGACGACGGCGGAAACGAGAAGGCCGCGGATATCCGGGCAGGGCCGGATCTTCGTACAGCTTGCTGAGGCCATTATAATATTGCATGGCATCGCCCAAGACTTGCTTTTCTTCATCCTCGCCGCGCGCCGACCCAAGCAACAAAAGCGGCAGCTCGAAGTTGGCATTGCCGTGCTTGATTCGTTCAAGAGCCGTCATCGCTTGTAATAGCAACATCCTTGATTTCTCGGCGCTGTCATCATTGATCACGACGATGTCCGGCATGAATTCAGTCAAACAAAGATTGAGCACCATCGACGGATCGTCCGGCAAAACGCAGGTGCGAATGTCTGCCGTAACTTCCGGGTGCGGTGATGTGGCGGGAACGTGATGGCGCGCCGTTGAGACAAAGCTGCTCGACAACAATTGATCGAAGACGGTTTTCTTCTCCTCCTTACGAGGCTTATAAGGCTTCGTGAGCTGCTTCGGCGAGATCGTCGATATAAACCGAATACTCTCTTCAAACAATCTTGCTTTTTTATGCTCTGGAACAACCGGATACTGGCCCCAGAGATGTTCCAACATAAAATGGCTGGACTTATTTGAACCGATCACGAGGATGTAGGGAAACTTGCGGCTTTTTGACAAATGAGAATGACATTTGAGCACCGCGGCGAACAATCGTTGGCCGATAGCCGCGCCTTGGTTTTCTTTTGGATAGACCAACCAGACGGGATAAGGCACCGCCTTGTAAGTGATATAATTGATTTGATCGCTGCGGCTCACACAAATGACCGCTTGCAAGCCGACTTGCGTCGTGCGCTTGAAGACGTCGTAAATGTGTTCGTCTTCAGAAACCATGCTGATGAGAAAATGGGCGCGCTCGAGGTTGACGCGCGACAAGGTATATGGCTCGGTCGCATTACCGCTCACGACGGGCACGAGAGTATGCTTGAGCGGCGGACGGCGGCTTAATTGAGAAGTGTTCATCAATACGAACGCGTCGCTTCGATGCGGGCGCTCGCCGGCGGCAACGACTCCGTAAACTCCCAAAAAATCATTAGTCGCCGAGAACAGAAAATAATCGCTGTTGCGCTCGACGATGATTAAACCGGTACAGAGCTTCTCAACGTGCAAATCCGGGGAAACCACGCTTTCATACCAATTATTTCGCTCATTTCTTTCCATTAGACGCAATTGTCTATCGACGATGCGCCGCCCGAGGTCCCCATATCCTAAAAACACAACATGGTCGCGCATGCTGAGAATCAAGTTTGACAGCTTCGTGTTGAAGTAAGTTCCAAATGTGCGATCCACGTAAACACCAGCAACGGCGATCGGGCTAATCCATGCTGCGACCAGGGTCACGATGAAAATCAGCACGTCCGGACTTACCAATTCTTTCAAACTCGCAACTTGGTGGGCAACGACAAGATAGATGGGCATGATGATCAAAAATAGCATCGCGATGCTCCCGGTAATCGCCAACAGGGGGTTGGCGGCGAGCACTGCCAAATAAAACTGTTTGCGATACACCAAGGTGAATTGCAGCCGCTTGTTATAAGTGCCGGCATTATGCCATACCGGCGGGAGCACAAATGCGAGCACTCGCAGCGGTATGACAGCTCCAAAAAACAAAGCAAAAGCTCCCGCGAGAACAACGCTGAAAAGCGGAAAGAGGAGCGAAATCTTATCACTTGGAGATGGGTTATTCGGTAAAAGAACGATAGAAGGAGGCTGAACATCGGCGCTCGCTGCAGTAAGCGTTGCAGCAACCGGCTGGCTCTGATGAATGGTTATGGGCTTCACCCCACTCCTTGCGTGCTCAACGATACCATGCAGTGCCGGATATTGCAACCCTTTCAACGAATCACCAACGGTTTTGCCGAACAATAGAGGTGGATGATCATAAGGTTGAAGAAATTTCATCCAATCAATATCGGGTAGAAATTCTTCATTACTCCAGATGTTGCCGCCATGGTCGACACGATAAAAAATGAAATTTTCCGGCACTGCTCCATGTTTGAAGACGTGTTGATAAGAAATGGAGTACAGCACATTGACGGACCAAAATTCAATTATACAAACAAAATAGAGGCCGATAAAAAAGCTTATTGCGCCAAAAAAACTACCGGGACGAGTATATGGATAAAACAACCGCTCATCATAATTTCTTTGTGGACGTCCTGTGGTTTTTTTATTTTCCGATTTTCTCCAGATGAATGAGCCAAACGTTGAAAAAAAGACCACACCGCAAAATAAATTGATTCCGATAAGTGAAAACCAAAAGATGATCTTTCCTTGAACAGTCAACGACATAAATTGAATCAGCGGCTCTCGTGGAAACAATATCGTGATGATGGGCGTCAGCAAAATCGCAAAGACCAAAGCTACCCGCATCGTATCTCGAGATCTAATCCATGCCTCGCGACACTTCATTAACGGCCACCATAGCAATAGCAAAAAAAGCGACGACAGTAGCGTATGTGAGAAAAAAAGAAAGGCAATTTCCAGTAGGGTGAGTCCGTGGGCATAAGTCAGAAACGAACCCACGACAACGACGGTCGATGCGGCAATGGATGTAGAAATAATCATTTTGCCTGGATGCCGCCAAGCATGGCGCATGGAGTTATAAATCTTGATGCCAAGCCGCCGCATCGTTTTGAAAGCAAATATTCTTCTGAAGCGCCCCCATAAGTTTTGCAAGTAATTTACTTCTTTCGAGATAACTCGATCTTTTTTGCCGACCGGCCCGGTAGCTATCATATCTTTTGACATAAGCCCCTCCTCCAGTTATGATTGCTTTGACCCCCTTATACAAGGGGCGACAAAAAAACACAACTCAACTCAATAGAAAAAATGGTGCTCGAAAGCTCCCCAAGCACATTGATGAGCAACAATTCGATCAGCGATAGGATACGATGAAAATGCTCGTTAATCGCTTAAAGTCAGGGTATTTCTAATATATATTCAAAAGAATCTTGACGCAAAAGTGGGCCAAACGAAAGGTGTTTCGGTTGTCTAATTCGATGAGTGAAGATTGAGCGCCTTACCATCGAGATCGGAAGATGGAGTAAGCCCTATCAATCTCGCCAGCGTCGGCGCAAAATCCGCCGTCGCGCATTGTTCATCGAAGCGGCCCGGCGTAATGCCCTGGCCCAGGAAGATCATCGGCACGCGGCTATCGTAGTCATAAACACTGCCATGCGAAGTGCCGGTCTTGCCGGCGGCAATCAAATAATATTTTTTGTACTGCATGAACAAATCCGGTGAGCGGCCCGGATAAAAACTGTTGCGAAATTGTTGGAGAACTTCGGTTGCATTGTTGTCGCCAGCGGCTAGGTCTGCCCGCGTGAACACATCGGTGACGAACGACAACGATTTGACTTTTTCAGCCATGCGCCGGTCAAATTCTTCGTGCGAGAAACCGAGGCTGTCTGCCGTTGCATAGTCCAAATAAAAAGCTTCGAAGTAATTTCTCAAAAGCGGCCGGCGCGTGCCCAGCTCTTGCGACATTTCAGTCAACATGCCGCCGACTTCGGCGAACACTTCTTCGGATGGAATTCTCGCGCTCTCATAGCCGCGACGGCGCAGCTCTTCGGGAAGCGGCAACACGCCGTGATCGCTTGAAAAGCTGATCACACAATTTTGCAGACCGACGTGCTGATCGACCTTCGCAAAGAACTCGCCGAGCTTTTGATCGAGGCGCATGAGATTGTCTTGCATTTCCTGGCTCTGCGGACCATAGTCATGTCCCACGGCGTCGGTGGAGCTTAGGCCGATGCAAAGCACATCCGGAATGTCGTCGGCGCCAAGCTGCTCGGCGCGAAGCGCCGCCGATGCAAAAGCGAGTGTCAAATCATCGGCAAAGGGCGTGGCAGCCAGCCAGCGATAAAAATCTTCACCCGGTTTCACCGTATCGCCGGAAAACGGATGCGGGAACGCCGATTGCAATTCTCCGGCTTCGCCGTCAAAGAGATCTTCACGCGAGGCGAGATACTCGTCGGCGGGGCGGATTTTTTCCAAAACCTCTCCCCTGTACGCGTCGGCAAGGTGTTGGCTGTTCCATTCCGAGACCCATGCAGGAAGTTTTTCGAAGTAGTGCGTCGAGCTGGTAAACCCGCCGTTCTGATAGTTGAACCAATAAGCGCCATCGGGCTTGTGGCCGCCGAGCAGGATTGCCGAACGATCTTTCCGCGAAACCGAAATTACCTTTGCTCCCGCGTGTTGCTTTTTCAGCCAGTCGCCCAGCGCCGGGCGCATGAGGAAATGCGGGCTGCTGCCTTCGCCATCATCGGAATCAAAAGTTTTCGCTTGAGAATCGGCAACGGCATAGACGCGCTTTTCCGTGTGAACATCGAACCAATTGTTGGAAACGATGCCATGACGGGCAGGATAGGAACCCGTGCTCAACGTCGCGTGACCGGGCGCGGTCTCGGTGTCGGCGTGGCGATGATGCGCGTTCAAAAAAACCGCCCCGTCTTTTTGCAGACGCCCCAGGCCGCCGGAAAAATATCCGGCGAAGCGTTGAAAATAATCGGCGCGCATTTGATCGACGACGATCACGATGGCAAGCTTGGGACGAGACGGCGATTGGCGAGTACAAGATGAAAGGGCAAGAAACAAAAGAATGAGAATCACTACAGGCGGGATGAGAAAAAAAACTTTTCGCGAAGCGGCTCGTGACACGTCTTCCTCCTCAGATTTTCAATTCATAGCACTAGCAAACGGCAGGTTAATATTCTTTTATTCAAAGCTGGGGAAAGGCAGGCGATCAGTGTTCAATGGCCACTGAACACTGGTTACTGATTACTGGTTTTATTGTTGTCCGACCAATTCATATTCACCCCCGTTTGAGCGCTCGCGAAAGATGTAAGAACGGTCGAGGCTTTTATAGTACCAAATTTCATAACGCGCGCCGCCACGCGGCGAGGGCATCTGTCGCTGCACGTCGGTAGGTTGGCCGTTTTGAATATAAATTCTCCCGCGATCGGTTTGCCAGCCGGATCTGCCGATGGTTGAGACGCTAAAACTGGCTATGGCAAAATCCAACCGGCGATTGTATTCATCCAATAATTCGTTTTCCGGCGTATCCGGCGTGGGGTCGCGTTGTTTCCAAAAATCGACAATCAAGCTATCGCGCTGCGCTTCCGGCGAGGAGGCAATTCTCTTGTACTCGCCGCCTTTGGCGATGTAGCGAAGCGGCTCGTAAAAGCCGGTCGCCCGCGGCAGCATGTTCACGCCGTTGCTCTCCGGCGAACTCATGACGACGAACGATTCCTTGCGTGTGCGATCGATCTTGTTGTCACGCACATAAACTTCGATGCTATATTGGCCCGGCGTCTTGATCCATTTTTCCATGTCGACGAGATGCGCCGTGGTGCCGGCGGCAAGCTTCTCGCTCCATCTGTCGATTTGTTCGTCCCGCTGATTGCGGATGGTGTATTGCACCGCAACGGAATCTCCGGAGATGTCTTTAATCTCGAAATAGATTCCATGCAATTCACGACGCGGGCGAAGGGTCGAGTTTAGATTGAAGGACAGGGAATCGCGGACGGCCAGCGGACGCTTGTAGTTTACAAACACCAGCGTGCTGACCTGCAATTGGCCGTCAACGAAATCCGAAACTTTGAGTTCTTCCTCGCGCCGCAAATGCTTTTGCGTATCGAGGTCCATGATGTCGAGCGTGAGGGTGTAATCGCCGGGGGGAACGTCGAGGCGGATCGTTTCGTCGCAGGTTGAAGTTCGGGAGTTGGTGTCTTCATAGCGCTGAACGGCAATCTCGTTGCGAAAAATTTTTCCAGCGACTTCGTTGCTCTTTGCGTCAACGATGGCCGCCGTAATCTCATAAGCCGCATGATATCGATCCGGCGCGTGCTTGACAAATTGCAAGAGATCGTAAACCATCGACAAGCGGATTTCGATGGTTGCCTTGCCGTCATCGCCGGCGGGAAAGGCAAAACTGCGCATCATGAACGATGGCTTGCCGAAAAACTCTACAGAGCTCGGAGCCGGGTTTTCATAAGAATCGATGCGTTGTTGCGAGAAGCCGCTGGTCACGCAAAAAACCGCAAGCAAAGGGATGAGGCGAGATCTCATATTGTCGTTCATGGCCATCTGTTTTTCCTCAATGGGGCGTTTTCAAGCGACCTAAAACTCCGTGCCGAGCGAAAGATAATACTTCGGGCGTTGCGTATTTGCCCAATCGGTTTTCCAGGCCACGTCGAAACGCAAGAGCAGAAAACCGAGATTGGCGCGCGCGCCAACGCCGTAACCCATCACCAAATCATCGAGCATGGCGCCGCCGCCTGACGAGCTGCGGAACGGCTTGAACTTTTTGGTTTCCGACCAGGCGCTGCCGACGTCGCTGAAGATGGCGCCGCGAATGTTTGCCAGGCCGAGCGGTAACGGCCAGCCCAAGATCAAATAGCGCACCATCGGGAATCGAAATTCCACGTTCATCAAGCCGAAGCGGCTGCCGGTCAGCTCATAATAATCTGTGCCGCGCAGCGGCGTTTCGAATGAAGAAAAGTAAATGTCCTGCGGTCGGTCGATGCGAATGCCACCCTTGTAATGTTGATTGAGCCAATTATCGAGGCCGCCGAGGAAGAACTGCTGTGGATTATGGCCGTTGCTGACGCCGCCGGCAAGGCGGATGACGAAATTATATTCCTTCCCGATTTTGTAATACTTCCGCCAATCGCCGCGAAATGTGAGAAAGTCCAGTCCTTGGCTGCCGGCGATGTTTGGGCTGTAGGTGACGCTGAATTCGCTGCGGCTGCCGTTGGTCGGACCGGTGTAACCCCATACGGCGGTGTCATGCACCAACGACAAGGTTCCCATCGCCGCGCGAATTTTCGTTTGAACTCCCGGCGGCGTGCCCAAGAGCTCAAGAAAATCGCGGTTGATGCCCAACAGGGTGCTGGAAAATTCCAGTCGGCGAAAAGTGCTGAAGGGCCGAGAGGCATAAAGATTGAGGCCGAAGTAACGATCGCGCGTCGTCAGGTAGCGATTGCTGTAAAAATAGTAGGCGTAATGAAACGGCCCGACGCCCCAATCGATGCGCTTGGGAAGATAATAATATTGCACGAGGAAATTGGAATTGCGCAGATCATAAAACAAGTCGGTGTAAATATCGATCCGTTGATCGCCCATCACGTCTGAAAACGACAGCAGCGTTTGGCCTTGTACGCCAAAAAATTGGCTGTACCCGGCGTTTCCGTAAATGATATCCGGCGAAAATCTGGTTTTGTATTTCTTCACTTTGTATTCGCCGCTGGCCAGCTTGTACTGCGTCGAATCCAGAAACGCCGACTTTTGATCTTTGGTTTGCACCGCGCCTGCGGCAAAATCCTGGCCGAAGATATAATTGCGGTACTTGCCCTCGTTGGACTCTTTTTTCTCTTCCCGCGCCTCGGGGGCGGCGGCAACCATCACCGGCTCTTCGGGACGTTTCTCTTCGAGCCGTTTTAGGAAAGCGGTTTTCTCGAGCTTGATCTGATCCGGCTTTACATCAAGCGGATTTTTCATCAGGTAAATGTCGTAGCCGGCATTATAAAATGAAGTGAACGCCATTTTCGAGCCGTCTCCCGCCCAGGAGAGATGGAAAGCGCTGCCGATGACGTTGGTGATCGGGTACTCGGCATGGGTGGCAAGATCGTGAACGTAGATATTGAAAATGCCGCAGCGGTCGCTGGTGAAGGCGAGCTTGTCGCCGGCGGGAGAATAAACCGGAGACTCTTCGAGATACGGCGTATCGGTCAACCGTTCGACGCGCCCGCCATTGCCGACGCCGACCGCGTCAATAGTGTAAATGTCCGTATTGCGATAGCTGTGCCGCCAAATCTGAAACCCGTCCGGCAAGTCGGTGGCCTCGCCATAGGCGCCGCGGTCGCTGGTGAAGGCGATCTTCTTTCCGTCGGGTGAGAAGGCCGGTTCGCCCTCGCTGAAAATGTCGTCGGTGATTTTTCGAATAGTCTCGGTCTTGAGATCAACTGCATAGATGTCGCATTGACCTTGCTTGGTGCCGATGAAGGCGATCTCGTTGTTTTTTGGCGACCATGTCGGCGAGAAGAGGCCGTCCAAGCCGAACTTCAGCTCGCGGGTGATCTTCTTCGATTTGACTTCGAGCAGGTTCAGCGCATTCTCGCCGCCGGAGCGCGAAGTGAAGGCAATATATTTTGCATCCGGCGACCAGGTGATGCCCGGCCGCAGCCATTGCAGCTCTTCGAGGTTGCCGCTCTTTTGGCCGCTCACCAGCTTGGTGATGATCTTGCCGTCGATCGCGCTCATCAAATAAATGTCGAAGTAATCGGACTTGTCGGAGAGGAAAGCGATCTTGTCGCCTTGCGGCGAAAGCGTCGGCCGGTTGTTGATGAAGTTACGATCCTTGGTATGATCGGTGAGCCGCTTGGCAAAATCTTCCGGCTCCTGCCTACCGGCGATGTCCGGCCAGTATTCTTTTTTCAAATGTTTCTGAAAACGTTTGTTCAAATCCTCGATTCCCACGCCGATGGATTGCCGGAAACCGCGCTCGACGCTTTTGCTGAGCTTCACTTTGCCCAGAAGCTCGCCGATTTTTTCGCCGCCGTATTTTTGCGATAGATAATAGAAAAGCGACTGCCCGCCCTTGTATGCCAAAAATCCGCCGAAGTAGTCGATGTCCGTCGCGTAGCCGTTCAGCGACGCGTCGCGCATAAACATGTCGCTCTGCGTATCCCAGCCGCGGCTTTCGTACTCTGCGAGCCCTTCCGTAAACCACCCCGGCAGTTGCAGCCGCGCCAGCCCGGTGATGATGGACTGCACGCCCGAGCCGAAAAGCATTTGCAGCATGACGGCATGGGTCAGCTCGTGATGGATGACGTGCCGGAATTTCTCCCAATCGCCCTCATAGGGAATGACGACGCGGTTCTTGAAGAACTCCGTGAAGCCGCCGACCGACTCTTCGGGCGGAGCATACTGCACGTTGGTCTGCTGAAAATCGTTGTGGCTGTTGTAAACAATGATGGAAACGCGATCGGTCAGCTCGTAGCGGAAATCTTCCCGCAGCTCGCGATAGCTCTGCTCGCCCGCCGCTGCAACAAATTCTGCCACCGACAGGCCGCCCTGCGAAAAGTAAATGTCGAAGTGCTCGGACTGGATGAAGCTCATGTTGAAAGTATTGTACTGCACGTGGTTCTTGCCAAAGTTTTGGGCAAAAGACGTGCTTGCGAGCATGAGCAGGCCAAGGCCGCACAACGCAAATAGGTGCTTTCTCATATTGTTTATTCTCCGCAGTTTCTCAAACATTCAAATGCAGAACACCTAAAATCTTGCTCTCATCGATTTTGGATAGGGGTAATCTGTATAAATGAAAGCGGCGCTCATCGAAACCTGATGAGCATCACTTCTCTGAAAATCTTGACTGGATATTCTTGAACAATCTTTTTTGATGCAAAATACCATGAATAATTATTTGATCGTCGCTAATTTCATAAATCAATCTATAGCTAAAGAGATGCTTCTCGCGGATTGTTGGGTCGCGTAATTCGGGAACCGCTCTTGCGGCTCTGGGAAAGGCTACCAGATTTCTGGCAACTTCCAAAAACTTTTCTACCACTTTACTGGCGTGATAAGGAGAGTCTCTTCCGATAAACTCGGCGATCGCATTCAAATCATCCCGCGCTTCAGGAGACCAGCTTACTTGATAAGCCATTTCTTCATTTGCTTTTCAACTTCTTCATGCGGAATGACGCCGAACTTTTTAATCGATTGCTTGCTCTTCTTGATTTTTTCCAAAACGTAGAGGTTATACTGAATATCGGCAAGTGTGCTATCGCCTGGCATTTTTTTAAGCAACTGCGCTACTTCAGCTTTTATCGTCGCCATGTCGATCATCCTTGTGCTACAGCCAAAAATTCTGTCGTGAATGAAAACCGTACATTTGACGCTTCAGAGGGAAATCTGTTCCGTGCAAAATTGACACCGCCTCCAGCTTTGATCGTTCGCCTCAAATCAGTGCACCAAATATATAATTTGCCCGAATAATCGCAAAGCCAATTTTTAGGAAAGACCTAAAATTCACAACTATACTAAAGAAAGCCCGACCTCCGGCAAAGCTGATTGTAAGGTAATCCTGAAATCAAAAAACGGATGTCTTCAAAGGATTATTAACCCAAATTAGCAGCTAAGCCCAAAGATTTTTTTCACAATGTAGAAAGCTTTTTGAGAAACCCCGCTCTGGTGTTATCTTTAGTCATCATTCGAATGATACTCACACGCTCAGAGAAAAGGGATT
>Ga0247727_10003899_pt1 | contig 32450 bp, 41 predicted proteins | sample WisWelCaveWW1625_FD_202498 | JGI IMG/M metagenome (GOLD analysis project Ga0247727, IMG submission 202498) | Biofilm microbial communities from Wishing Well Cave, Virginia, United States - WW16-25 | ecosystem: Environmental > Aquatic > Deep subsurface > Groundwater > Cave microbial mat | place...
CGGCGTGGCGAGCGACGCGACCGTTAGAGTCCTTGAGGTCCTTCTGCCGGATGCCGTAGAACGCGATGGACGGTTTCTCGCGAGGCCCGTCATAGTCGTCCTGCTTGAGCATCTCGCGAGACCGATCCAGCACCGCGCCGATGGCAGCAAACGCGCCGCCCGACGAGGCAAGCGACGTCTCCTGGCTGGACTCAGGCAACGATTCCTGTGAGTCTTTCCTGACCATTCATCCCTCCCCGTAGATCGCGGCACCTTCGGCCGCATCTCTGACGTCCAACGCGCTTCCGAACTCCAGCAGGCACCGCTCGAACACCTTGCACCGAGAGCACTGGTACGTGCTCGGCCTGCGCTCGAACCTCCCAAGCTTCACCGCCTCAGCGAACATGGCGATTTCCCGGGCGTGGGAGTCCAGCCGGGCTGGCGTGATCTCCACGTCGTAAAATACCGGCCCTCGCAAGTCACCCTTCTTGTAGGACACCCCGCCTCGGGTCGAGGCGCGCTCGTATGGGATATAATCCCGCAGGTGGAGCCATGACACGCGACCGACCTCGAGTTGCTGCGGCCTCCACGGCGCCCACTCGTCGGCCCCTACGGGCCGGAACACGGCGTCGCGCAAGGCCATCGCATACGTGAAGCCCTGGGGCCACATGCGGTGCGCCACAGCGTGAGGACGCTCAGCCCCGCTCTTCAGATCGACCAGATGGACCAGCCCAGAGCCGCCCCACATCTCACGAGCCTGGTCTAGCGTGCCTTCCCAGTCGTGCCCGCCGAACGTAGCGCGCCAGTTCGCCTCGGAGAGCAGGATCTTGGAATCCCGGTTTCGCACGTCGGCCCGGTATCCGTCCAGCATGGCCAGCACGTCCGGCTCGAACTCACGGAACGCTCCGTCGCGGTCCACCAGGTCTCCCCACCGTACCGGCACGTCGCGTTCGTGGTCTTTCGCATGGCTCTCGGCGTAGAGGAAGGCGTCTCGATACAGCGCAGAGATGCGTTCTGGCGTGGCGGTCCATAGCCCTTCGCGATGAATCAGGTCGATCACGTGGTGAATGGCCGTACCGTTGAGCGCGGCGGGATGGCGGTAGGCCGGAGGCTCACGTTTGATCTCGGCCAGCTCAAACCGCTTGCCGCAGCCCTGCCAGTCTCCCAGGCTGGAAGGATGAAGACGCATCACGCTATAGCGTCCGTGAAGACGCCGCCGTCTCGCACCACGATACGCACCTTGCAGCCGCAGCCATCCTGGCCGCAGCACATCCGCGTCCCCGTCTCAAGCGGCCAACGCATGAGCGCACGCTTGCCGCACTCCGGACACGCCATGCCGCCTCCGGTGCAGCCCGACGCTATCTGCCGGAACACCTCGCCGCGTCGGTTGATCTCGGCCTGCGCGGCGAACCTGTAGCCGCCGCGACCGAAATCGTCGAACAGCGACGCGACCACGTGCGCGTGATGGCTCGGCTCCGGGTATCTCATGGCCTACATTCCAGTGATAACGTCGAGCAGGTCGGCGGCCAACCTGAAATCCACGGCCGCGTCCGAGTACTGCTTGCCCCTCATCGCGACACGCGCCCTCGCGAGCGCCTTCCGGACCTCACGCAGCGCCATCGGCTTCGACGTGATCCCCATCGCCACGGCCTCGCGTAGCGCCTCCCGATATCGAGAGATCGACGTCGAGATCGCGGGCGCGTCCACTCCGACCTGAGCCTGTTCGAGTTCCAGATTCATAACGTAGTCCCTCCTTGCCGTTTGCCTTTTCCCGTACCCCATAAACCCCGCTGCGTCTCACTCATGGCGTCACAGATGCGAATCCTTCCGATGCGCTCCCACCATGATGCCTTCGGCGGACCTTCCGGAGGTCCGATTGTGCTTCGACCAGCGAACGCGACACGCCCCCCATACATGATCCGCTCGGCCACGTCCCATGCGTTCTCGTCCGCCCCGATCTGAGTCTCCCGCCATTGTCCCACCTCGGTTCCGCCGCTCCACCAATACACACGGTCATAACGCGGTGGCATCAAGATCATCCTCTTCATTTTGCCCTCCTTTTTTGCGTCCAGAATCGCCAGCAGCAATCACGCACGCAAAAGGAACGTACTACCGCTAGTTCGACAGACGCAAGAGAAATCTTGAGTGGGAACAAAGAAAGTTATAACCGATTGTACGGTCTATAGTTGCGGCTGTTTGCGAGCCTTGCGGCGGCGTGCTTTCCCAGAAGCGAGCCCTGCTCTACGGGCTAACGCCACACGTTCCTCCCGCGTCGTGCCACGATGACGAAGCTTACCCAACGACACCGCTCCAGGATGTTTCCGTGTCTTGGCCATGCCGCAACCCTATTCCTCCGCACCAGCGCTAGTCAACCCAAAAATCCTCTTGACGCGCTCAGGCCCATCCCACCACTCTCTCACACCTATTCTCAAAACGCAGCATCGGCCCGCAACATAGGACGCACGGAGGCGCTCCCATAACAACGCTCGTCATATCGCGCCGAGCCGGAGAATCCTTCCGCGTGGGAGAAGTAACGGTCCACGTGGACCGCATCCACAGCGAGTCCCGCGTCAAGCTGCGCATCATCGCCCCACGCACGATCGCCATCATGCGAACCGAACTCGACGAGAGCGCAGAAAATCACCGTACCAGCAAGGACGACCAGCGATGATCGCCGAGATCATCGGCGGCCCGCGCGACGGACAAATCATCAAGATCGACCCGATGCGCCTACCCGTAGACGGCGAACTGCGATTCGTTGAGGAGACGCTTGTCGTTTCACCACTCCACGGGATGAGCGCGCGCCGTGCTCGCATGCGCCACGTCTACCATATCGAGGACGCCAACCCGCTCGACGGGAAAGCCCGACTCATCTACGTCCGCACGGAATCGGCTGAACCATGACCCCGTACTACCAGGACGATCTCGTCACGCTGTACCACGGAGATTGCCGGGAGATTCTTCCAATTCCACCCGCGTTGGCTTTAGTTACTGACCCACCATACGGGTTGGGAAGGCGTATGCATGAGTCTCGCGCTGACAAACAGCATGGAGCGGCCCTTGCACCGAGCAAGAATTATGGAGAGGTTGCTTGGGACGATATCCCATGCGATAGCCGATTGCTCCGCCGGTTTGTTTGGGGCGCAGAAGAATCGGTAATATGGGGCGGGAACTTCTTTTCGCTCCCGCCGAGTCGGTGCTGGCTAGTTTGGAATAAAGATAACGGTTCGAACGATTATGCGGACTGCGAACTTGCGTGGACAAGTCTTAACGCTCCCATTCGTTGTCTCCGACATAGGTGGATGGGGATGCTTCAGGAGTGGCCTGAGCGCCGCGTACATCCTACGCAGAAGCCACTTCCGGTGATGGAGTGGGCACTTCAGTTTATTCGGCTAGAGCTTTGCGTATTCGATCCATTTACAGGATCAGGAACGACCCTCGTGGCCGCGAAGAATCTAGGCCGCCGCGCCATCGGTATAGAGATCGAAGAGCGATGGTGCGAGGTGGCCGCGCGACGACTAGCTCAAGAGACGCTCTTTACAGCCACAGCGGTCATGCTCGACACACACGAACAACTGACAATGCTAGAAGAAGTTCCGCCATGAGCTCCTCCGTCGATCGAGTCCTCGAACGCCTCGAAAACGTCCGGCCGGACCGCGGCGGGCACAACGCGCGCTGCCCCGCCCACGACGATGCGCGTAACTCACTCCACGTCTCCGAAGGACAAAACGGCCGCGCGCTCCTCCACTGCCACGCCGGATGCTCCTTCGCCGACATCATCGCCGCAATCGGTCTCGGACCCAGCGACGCCACTCACGCGACGAACCGCTCCACCGCCGCATCCAAGAACGACCGCCCCTTCGGCAAAACCGTCGCCGCCTACGACTACATCGACGAGAAAGGCATCCTCCTCTTCCAAGTCGCCCGAGACGAACACAAGAACTTCCGGCAACGCCGCCCCACCAACTCCGAGCCACCGGCCGAGCTCTGGACGTGGAACGTCGAAGGCATACGGAAACCGCCCTATCGGCTTCCAGAAGTCCTCGCCGCGGTGCGTTTCAAGCATCGCATCTACGTCGTCGAGGGAGAGAAAGACGCCGACGCCCTAGCCGCCCTCGGCCTCGTCGCCACCACCAACCCCGGCGGTGCCGGCAAGTGGTCCGCCGAACAATCCGCCGCGCTCAATGGCGCGGACCAGGTCTCAATCATCCCGGACAACGATGAGCCTGGAGAGAAGCACGCGAAGGCCGTCGCCCTAGCCTTGCGTGGAATCGTGCGACGACCCCGGATCCTCCGTCTCCCCAACCTCCCACCAAAGGGCGACGTCTCCGACTGGCTCCTAGCTGGCGGGACAAAGGAAGAACTCGAGCGATTCGCCTCCGCCGGGCCCGAAACCCGAGGCTGGGAAGACGCATCCACGATGGTCACTCAAGGACGCATCGAGACCAACTGGATCGTCCAAGGCGTCCTCGCCAGACCCTCGCTCGCGATGGTCAGCGGTGACGCCGATACCTTCAAGTCATGGACCCTGACCCAACTCCTCATCGCGACCGCCACCCCTCAATACGCCCGAGTCCGCTGGATGGGACGATTCGACATCGCCGGTCGCCGCGCCATGCTCGTCACCGCCGACGAAGACCGCAGCGAAACCGTGCGCAAAATATCGTGGCTCGCCCGCGGACACGGCGAAGAAGTCGCCGCATCCCTGCGCGGCAACCTCCTCGTATGGTCCGACGACCTCCTCCTCGACGACCCCACAACCTGCGACGCCTTCGTCGAGGACATCGCAGACTTCGAGCCCGACATCGTCGTCATCGACCACCTCCGCGTCTGCTTCGACGGCTCCGAAGACTCCTCCGAATTCGCCCGGAAAATCAAACTACTCGGCCGACGCATCCACGCCCTACACCCATGCGCCATCGTCTGGATCCACCACTGGCGTAAAGCCGCCGAACGAGGAGAACTCAACACCGCCCGACAACGCGCCCGCGGCACCGGCGCCCTCATCCAATCCTTCGACCACCACCTCGCCTTCACCCGTACCGACCTCGGCCTCGGCGTCATCGAAATCGACCGAAACAAAAAAGGAAAACTCCTCCCAGACTTCTGCTTCGACCCTCGCTTCTCAGACCACGAAGGCATCGCCGCCATCGAATACCGTGGCGACGCCCCATCCGCCGCCGGTAACTCCCAAAAACCAGGCTTCGTCCTCGACTGGCTACGACGCGCCGCCCACGAAACCCTCGCCCCCTTCCACTGCGGGGAAATCGTCGCCGCCCTCGAACACACCATCTCCAAAAACACCATACTCCGAGCCCTCAAAGTCCTCGAAAAAGACCGACTCATCACCGTCGAAGGCTCCAACAAAAATACCACCTACTACCCCCGCGAAACGAATGACTGGAACCGCGACACTGCACCCCTCTCAACCACCACAATTCCACCGTCCCATGACCGTCTCATTGAAACCACCGTCCCACCGTCCCATGACCGTGCCAAGATTTTGTAAGTTGGTAGAAATAAACAACATACTTCGACCGTCCCACCGTCCCATGCTATTTTATGCGGTCTTTTTTGGCACCAACGCACCACTAACCGTTGCTACATATACAATTGCCCGTGAGACCGTCGCACCGTCCCAAACTCCCCCCCCTACGGGGGGGGACCCGTGGCACGGTGGCACGGTCCCCCCATCGAAAATCGGGGGATCGCCGCCAAAATGGGGCGGTCGAAAACTGCCAAGAAAATGGGTGCGCCGCTGAGCTACGGAAAGGCCCCAAAGCCAGCCAGCGGGCCATAGGGCGATTCTGACGCCGAAGGTCGCCCCCCGGCACAGGCGCCTGGAGATCGTCGATCCTGGGGCTCCTGGCGCGGTTTGGGGGTTGGGGAACCCGGCGAGTGGCATGCGTGCCCTTCCAGGGCCCGCCAAATCCCCTAGCGCCAACGGAGGTTTGGCGGCGCGCCGCTGATTTTGCTTGCTTTTGTGCTCTGAGGCGGTTTCACTTTCTGCCGCTGGCCAGACTCGCCGCTGGCCTGGCAGGAGACGCGATAGATTTCTCGGGAGGGCTGTGGGAGTTGGGTGGCGAAGGGAAGTGGAGTTCTCAAGCTACGGTCCTCATTCGACCGTAGGCTTGCCCGCCTCGAGCATCAACGCATCTGGGAGCACACCCCGGCTGCGATCGATCTCGCCGTCGAGATCGTGCAACGTGCCGTCGCGATGTCGAACGAGGACGGCGCGACCCGCATGGAGCGCATCCGCGCGCTCGACTTAGCCCACCGCGTCAACAAAGAGATCTTCGTCGATCGCACGATCCCGGTGCTGAACCGCATCGAGGCTACGGCCGCGGTGATGGCGCTGCCGATGGCGGACGTGGAGCGCGACGCGGCAGAGGTGGAGGCGGGTAGCGTCGAGGCGATGCGCGTCGAGACGCACCGGATGATGCGGGAGCTGTTGGCGCGGGCCATCGGCAACGGGTCGGCGGCGCTCGAATCTTCGCGCCCTGGTCTGATTCTTCTTCCACGGAACGGCGATGCTGGCGATGGCGCCCACTGACCTCCGCCACGGCGTAGCGGATATTGCGGTGCGCGATCTAGAACTTCAGCGCGCCATGTGCGACCCGACGTTCAACCCGGACGCCGCAGCGTTCTTCGTGTTCAATTTCTGTGTCACTCAGGACGAGGAGCGTGGCGGTGCGGTGTGCCGGATGCCGGATCCGGTGCGTCGCGGCTTCACGCTCCGGTTCCTCGACGCGCTCGACGCAGCGCGCACCGATCCCCACAACATTCACGACGAGAAGTCCCGTCGCATGCTGCACACATGGATCGCCTGCCTTTACAACCTCTGGGCGGTTCAGTGGGTGCCGGGTTACGTTGGGTTGTTGATCTCGTTGAATCAGGACTACGTGGACGACGGTGGGCGGAACTCGAAGACGTTCTCGATGTTCGGCCGCATGCGTTTCGCCTATGAGCGGCTTGCGGACCACGTGCGCAAGCAGGTTGACTTCTCCAGCATGTCGGCTGTGTGCGCTGAGAACGGCGCCTGGGTTATGGGGCGCGCTCCGACGCCCGAGGCTGGCCGTGGAGGCGGATTCGTGCGCGCGTTCGTGGACGAGTGCGCTCACGTTGAGTGGATGGACTCGATTCATGCCGCGCTCGACCCGGCGTGTCGCATGGGCAAGGTGTACATGAGCACAGTGAACGGTCCGAACAACGTGTTCGCTCGGGTCAAGCGGGAGCGTTACGACGGCTGGCGTTTCTTCGAGGGGGATTGGAAGGGGGACCCAGACAAGACGGTCGGAAAGCGTGAGACGGAGACACCGGAGGAGCGGGAGCGTTACGGATCGCACGTGTCGCCGTGGTTTGTCTCGGCGACGTCGTCGCTCACATCGGACGATATCGCCCGTGAGTACAACCGCAACTATTCGAAGTCCCGGCGCGGTTTGGTGTATCGAGAGTTCGACGTCCAGACTCACGCGCCCGGGTTGATCGAATATGACCCATCGCTCGAGCTGGCCGTTGGCGTGGACTACGCCTCGACGGGGATCGCCGCATTCGCGATCGGCCAGCCTGTGGGCAAGCGCGAGATGCGGGTCATTGCAGACTATGAGATCTCGGGGCAGACGCTGGCGCAGCACGCCGAGAACCTGAAGCATCTGCTCCGTGCCGTCGGGTACGAAGGCCGCCTCGAGGACGTGACTTTGCTCGACGGCCCGGACGGCGAGATGACGGAGGGCAGCGGGAGCCGCAAGGCGGACTACTTCCGAGAGGCTGGATTCCTCAAGGTGCGCCGCCCGCTGGTCAAGGGGCCCGGGTCTCACGATCGTGGCGTGGATGTTGTGCGCGTGCTTTTGTCTCAGCGTCGCATCCGTGTTTCGTCTCGGTGCCGGGCGATGATTGATCGGTTCGGGGAGTACCGCTGGCCTTTGGAGCGGACGACGGGACAGATCAAGGCGACGAAGCCGGTGCACGACGACTCGTCGCATGTGATGGACGCGCTGCGTTACTTGGTGACGGGCTTCTTCACCGCGGCCGAAGTCAAAGCCTACGCGCCTTCGACGGTTGGGAATGACAGTTACGTCGCACGTGTGCGCAGCGCGTTCCAGGGTGCGAGGGTTGCGGAGCGCGCTGGTAGCTATGCGCGTCCTTTGGCTCCGGCGTCCGGCGAGATGAGGTGGTGACGTGGCGACGATGACGAGCCGACAGACGGCGTTGACTGGCGTGCGGTACGAGGGTGGTGCGGTATTCAATCGCGACGACTTCAACGCGCGGTTGGCCCAACAGGATGGGACGAAGGTTTACGACGAGATGCGCACCACGGACGCTGTCATCTCCGCGTCCCTGGATCGCATCATCTGGCCGCTCATGGCGGCGTCGTGGACCGTGCGTGCGGCCGAGGAGGATTCACAGGGCGAGGAGATCGCTGAGTTCGTCGAGTCGGTGCTGATGCCGGAGCGCTACACGCTCGGCTCGTCGCTCACGACCTGGATGGATACGTTGCGCCATGTGCTGCTCATGGTCCCGTTCGGTTTCACGGCGTTCGAGCGGGTCTGGGATGTGGACGAGCAGGGACGCAACGTGTACCGGGAGCTGTTCCCGATCCATCCTCGCAGTGTCTGGAAGTTCGAGGTAGACGAGCGTGGTGATCTAGCTGCCATCGTGCAGAGAGCGTATGACACGGGCGGGCGGCTCAAGGTGACGCGCGTCGAGGTCGGGTCCGCGATGGTCGTCACGTTTGGTCGAGAGGCGAAGAATCCCTGGGGGCGTGCGACGCTTCGCCCCATCTACGGGGACTGGTATCTGAAGCGTGTGCTGCTCGAGGTGGACGCGATCCGGCACGAGAAGTACGGCGGCGGGATCGCCACGTTGACGATGCAGGATGGCGTCACGCGTGGTCAGGGAGCATGGGAGGAGGCCGAGAAGGTGGTGTTCGAGCTTCGGTCTCATCACCGCCAGGGCGCTGTGTTGGAGAACGGGCAGAAGCTCGAGGTTTTCTATCCGTCCGGCACTGGGTCGGACGTGATTGGGTCGGTCAAGTATCACGACGAGGCTATTGAACGCGCGTTGTGGTCGGAGTTCATGTCGATAGGGTTGTCTGAGACAGGTAGCCGCGCTACGCACGAGTCGAAGACTGGAATGCTGTTCTTGGCGAATCAGGGGGTGGCGAACGTGATTCGCGGTGCGTTCAACGCTCAGGCGATTCGTCCATTGGTGGATGCGGCGTTCGGGGTGCGGCCCGCATACCCGACGATCGAGGTCGAGGATCTGGACAAGATGACGGGGGATCAGCTTTCCACGGTGCTGGCGCCGTTGGTCAAGGCCGGGGTCATCACGCCGGATGGTGACCTCGAGGAGCATGTGCGTAACGTGCTCAAGTTCCCGGCGGCGAACCCGAAGACGGCGAAGACGCCCGTTGGGCCGGAGCCATCCGAGGATCCTGACGAAGACGAAGACGAGGCTGAAGACGCGGAGTTGGAAGCGGTGAAGGCTGGGGAGTCCGGCGCTCGGTTGATGATCGAGTTGCGTCGTGATCCTTTGCCCCACGAGTCGGCGTGTCGGTGGCGTGAGATGGCCGATTTCTTGGAGCAGGAGCCGCAGGACGTGATGCGAAACGCGGTGATCCCGGTGCGGAATCGCCAGATCTCTAAGTTGGCGAAGGCTTTGGCTTCTGGCTCTGCGGCGGAGGCCACGAAGCGCCCGCCTCCTGTGCCGTTTGTGAAGGAGATGGTAGCGGCGATTGTGGCGGCGCTTCGCGAGGCGTACCTGCGCGGCGCCCAGGACGTGCGCCAGGAGCGAGAGCTTCAGTTGTCGGAGGAGAGGGTGTCTGGCGCGATCACGTTTCAGGAGGGCGAAGCCGACCTGGACGATGACGACATCGTGGACGAGGTGCAGCGCAAAGCATCCGCGAAGCTGAACCGGAAGGCTGAGGCGTTCGCTGTGGCGACCGGAGCCGCGTTGCTGGCTCGCGGCATGATGGAGCGCGTGGCTGTGCAGCCGAGTCTTGTCGGCGCGGCGCTGGAGAGGCAGATCGCGAACGCGATGGGCGGTCTCTCCACGGCCGTGCTCGAGGCTGAGGTGGCGGGACTGGTCGCTACGGCACTGGCTATTGGGCGTAACGATCAGGCCGCGGCGATAGGAGTGGAGCGGGCGTTCTACAGTGCGATTCTGGACGAGGGCACGTGCGATGCCTGCTTGCCTCTGGACGGCGACGAGCACGAGCCGGGTGACGTGCGGTACGAGACTCCGAATTCCGATTGTGAATCCACGGCCAGCGGGTCGAATCGTTGCCGGTGCGTCACGGTGTACGTCTGGGAGTCGCCATGAAGCTTTGGACTCCGGGCGTCATCGTGAGCGGCGCACGCGGCGGCAACGGCGCACGAGCGTTCATGGTGAAGCGGAGCCGATACAACGGACAGCGCAGCGCCAGGATTCTCGCCACGTATCGGAGTCGCAAGTATCACGTCGAGATCCCGGTGCGCGGTGACGGTGCGGTGGCGGATCAGAGGGCATTGGTTGAGGCTTGGGAGGAGTTGAAGCTGAAGCTCGGAGCGGTAGCGGAGGACTTGACGCCTTGAGGAATCGACACGTTTTCACGGACGCCGTGCCCGGATTCGATCCGGCGGGCAAGTACCGGGTTCAGGCTATGTGGACGGGGGAGTGGCAGCACGACCAGCACGGAAAGATTGAGGTGACGAAGGCCGACCTAGAGACCGTGTTGCGCAATTTCAAGGCCGGGAAGCGGCGTCTCGTGCTCGATTACGACCACGGGACGGACTACGGGGCGACGCCGGAGGATCGCAAGGCTGCCGGGTGGTTCGACGATCTGGAGTTGGAGGAGCGGGAGGACGGCAGCGCGGTGCTTTGGGCCACGGTCGGTGTGACGGACGCGGCGAACGAGTACATCGAGGACGGCGAGTACATGTTGTTCTCTCCGACGTGGCATCCGAACTACAAGAACAAGGAGACTGGGGAGCTTCAGGGGCCGACGCTGTTGCGGGGCGCCTTGACGAATAACCCGTTTCTGGACGGCGGGCAGCCTATGACTCGCGTCATGAGCGAGGGGGCCAGGAAGTGGGCAGAGAGAGCGGGCTTGGTATCGGCCACGGATGCGGCAACGATTGTCACGTTGAGGCTTCCGGCCGGGATGGATCTCGCGGAGGTGGTCGCATCGTTGGAGGAGAAAGGGTACGTGGTCGATGGCGTATATCGTCAACAAGCGTACAGCGAGGGCGGAGCGGTGGTCGTTTCAAGGGTTCGAGTGAACCGGAAGGGGGCATCAGTGGATGAGAAGGATCAGAAGGAGCTCGTGGCGCTTCGCGAGACTCGAGCGGCTTCCGAGAAGGAGCTGGTCGCGTTGCGTGAGGAGGTCGTGAAGCTGAAGGGCGGTGCGTCGGAGCAGGTGCTTGCGATGACCGAGAAGCTCGCCGCAGTGGAGGGGCAGGTCAAGACTCTCGCTGAGGAGCGGGATAAGGCGGCAGGCGAGGCGAGGGCGATGCGGCGTTCGGCTGCGCTGGATCGGAATCGGGACCGCATTTCGCATGCGGACCGTGAGAAGTTCGGCAAGCTGTTCGACTCGGACGAGAAGATGTTCACGGAGATCGTGGCTTCGTTGCCGGTGCGGTTCCCTGGAACTCAGGCGGCGATCGCCTCGGGCGAGGTCGGTAGCGCATCCGACGAGTTCTTGGCGAAGGTCAAGGACGTGGAGGAGAAGGACAAGAAGAAGTTCTCCGATGCTGTTCGGATCGTCTCCATGAGGGAGCCTGACCTGCACGCGCGGTATGTCCAGGAGCGGCGCAGCGCCGTTCCCTCGGGAGGTGGCCGTTAATGTACGAGAACGTTCAGGGTTTTAAGTACGAGAACGCGACGCAGGGTCGCAAGGGCAACGCGATCACGATCGGCACGGGAGAGGGTACGTGCGACTTGGCGACGGCGATCACGTCGAAGCCGATCGGTCTGTTGCTCGACGAGCCGAAGCAGAATGAGACGGGATCACTCGGCACTGTGCGCGGCAAGGTGTATCAGGCCATCGCGTCGGCGGCTATCACCTACGGCGTGGTGCTGACGGCGACTACGGGCGGGAAGTTCGTCACGATCGGTGCGAAGGCCACTACGCTCACCACGACGTTGGAGTACACGTGGGGGTTCGCGTTGGCCGCGGCGAACGACGCGGACGACTTGATCCCGTTCCTGTTCGACCCTCACGAGATGGAGCAGTAAACAAGGCGGATAGCCTGGAAAGGAGTCGGGAATGATTTCGGCGTATCAGGCGATTCCGTCGGACCCAGTTCTGACTGGTATCGCGTTGGAGTACCTTCAGAACCGAGGCAAGTATTTCGGGAAGAGCGTCTTCTTCCCCTACGTGTCTTCGGAAAAGGCGTCCGGGGTTTATTACGAGTTCGACGCCTACAACACGCTGACCGCGCGCAAGGCCGAGAAGGGTCGGCAAGGGCAGCTTACGCGGATCGACTTGCGGGCCACGAAGCAGTCGTTCATGGCCAGGCAATGGGGGTTCGCGACGACGATCCTGGCCGAGGACCGTCGGGATGTGTACCCGTCGGCCGATCTGGACACTCGGGCGGTGCGCATGTTGGAGGAGCAGGTGCTTCTCTCGCTCGAGGTCGAGGCGGAGCGCATCGTGGACGTTAACTCGACGTCACCGACGCAGGCAGCGACGGCAGCATGGACGGCCGCAACGGCCGACCCGAAGAAGGACGTGTCGCTGGCGGCCGAGAAGGTGCTGAAGCGGATTGGGGTGTTGCCGAACGCTTTCGCGATCGTCGGGGCTGAGTGGAGCACGCTCACGGCAAGCCAGGCTACGGCTGGGTCGGCTGGAGCATTGTATCACGAGGCCGTGAAGTACGTGGCGCAGGCCACTGGGCGCACGATGCAGGATCCGACGCTTGTGGCGTCGTACTTCAACGTCGAGGTTGCCGTGCCGTTGCTGGCGATCAGGAACGCCACGACGGACCTTCCGGAGAGCACGGTCGCTTCCGGCGGGCTGGCGGCGGACGGTGGGTACGTCTGGGACGAGCCGGACACGGCCTACGTGTTCATTACGGATCCAAACCCGGACACGGCGACGGTCATGTACGGCGGGGCGATGGGGCCGGTGGACATCGCGTCCGGTTCCTATGCGGAGAGCCCGCGGGTGGACGTCGTTGAGACGTGGAGCGAGGTCGAGCTGAAGGAGGTAGCGGCCGGGGCGCTCTGCAAGATCACTGGCATCTGAGGCGTGAAATTCGTCGCAGTGATGCCGTTCGGGTTCGATCTGGTGGTTGACACCAGCGATTGGACCCCGTGGTTTCGTCGGGGTCGGCGAGGGAGTCTCGTCCGGCCCCACGAGCTGCGCTACGCGGTCGGTGCTAAGCGGCTTTGGTACGAGACGCTGAGGCGCGAGATCGCGTTGGGGTACGAGGCGTGTGTGTCGAGCGTGCCGCTCGAGGAATCGAGTCGCAAGGACGGTCCCGCGGCTCGGTGGAAGGCGTTAGGCCGCATCGCGGAGGGGGAGCAGCGGGTGTTCGATCCAGGAGACTCGGCGGCCGAGAGGTCCAAGACCATAGATGCCGTGAAGTCCGCGAGGCTTGCGTTGGAGTTGTCACCGGTGCAGAGGCGATACGCTCTGGAGGTCTAGGTGGCGTATACGACGCTGTCGGAAGTTCGCAACGTAATTCCGTCCATCCAGATCAATGAGCAGTCGTTGCCGTCTCATGCGATCGTGACGACGTGGCTTACGTATGTTGATGGGCAGGTCAATCTCGCGCTCTCCGAGTCCGGCACTACGCTTCCCCTGGACGCTACGGCTGACGTCGATCTTCTGAACGCGCTCAAGCTGATCTGCGCGCGCGAGGTGGCGTACCAGGTTTTGACGTCGCGCGGCGCCACCGGATCGGGCGAAGGTCGTCCGTACTGGGCCGGATGGCATGAAGAGTTCATGGAGATGCTGGACAAGATCCGAGAGGGGTCATACCTCAAGGAGCGCGGAGTGGCTGGCGGCCCGAGTAGTTTCACGATGGGTGCCGATCCAGACGACACGATCGACGAGGACCGCAAGAACGCCGACATCGTGAAAGGCATGCAATGGTGACGCTCCGCGCCTCATGGAACGGGATTGATCAGGCCGTCGTGAGAATCAGTCGTCTCCGTACTCGCATCGAGGATATGAGGCCGTACTGGCCTTTGATCGCGGAGAAGTTCTACAAGATCGAACAACGAGCGTTCTCAAGCGAGGGGGCCGTATCGCGCCACGGTATGTGGGCTCGGCTAAATGCGAGGTATAAGGCGTGGAAGGATCTCCACTATCCCGGGCGGCGTGTGCTGACTTTGCGTGGCTCGCTTCGGGATACGTTAACTCGCGCGGGGCACCCTCAGGCCATCTATGAGGCCACGCCTCGCAGCCTGACGCTTGGATCGCGTGTTCCGTATGCGATCTACCATCAGACCGGCACCGGTAAGATGCCGGCGCGCAGGCCGATAGACCTTTCGGCGCGAGAGTATGCCGAGATCGCGCGAGAGATTCACAGGTTGCTTGTGGCTGAGTTCTCGAGGGCTGCATGACCGTCTTCAGTGTGGCCGAGGCGACCTACGTGATGCGATCTCTAGAGGAGGAGCTGCGAAGGATTAGCAAGGAGAACGGGTATCACACGGCGTTCGTGAACGTCGAGCGACCTTCTTGGTCTCCGGATCAGGACAACGAGCTGTACGCGCGAGACGCTCCGTCCCTGTTTTTGTGGACGTTGTCGATCGGTGAGGAGGGTGGGGGGAACGGCGACACGATCCAGGAACGCAACCGCGAGATGGAGGTTGTGGTCATAGGGTTGTTTAGCCAGCAGGATGGTCTCCAGGAGGCGATGCTGAACGGAGCGGACGACGTGGACAAGGCGCTCCGGTCCAATCCGCAGCGCAATTTCCCTGGATCGACCGGCGTCACGAACACGTGGGGGATCGACACGGTGCTGAGCGGCGGGTTCTCGTTCGATATGCGCCGCTCGGAGCCGGGTCAGACGTGGGGCAAGGGGACGTTCGCAGGGCGGTGGACGGTGAAGTACCGGGCACCGATGTGATGACGGAGGGACGCACGATGGTCAAGCTCGTATATCGTGGCCCGGACGATGTGCGTTACTTCGTCGGGCCGTTCAAGGAGCGCATCGCGATGCTAAAGGACGTGCCTCGGGACGTGCCGGAGGAGTTGGCGGCTAAACTGCTCGATGAGTGCGGGCCGGGGGTGAATCAGAATTACGAGGTGCATCGATTCGATGTTGTGGGCGGAGACGTCCGGAAAGGTGGTGATCCGAAATGAGTATGGGGATCGGCTATGCGTCCTACGTATCGTTCGCGATGCAGACGGCGTTCCGTTCCGCAGCTACGCCGACGATAACAGCCGCCCACATTCGTGGAGGGCCTGTATTTTCTCCGAGGCAGACTCAGGTGCCACGGGTCACGACGACGACAGCCATGAAGAGGGCTGGGCAGTTGTGGGACACGATGGGTCTTGTGGATTTCACGATAGAGTTCGAGATGGTGGCGAACGCCACGGCATGGCTCGCGCTCCACACAGCGGCTTGGTGCAAGCGGCTCAAGGCGGGAGCTGGGCCGTTCACGCACACGTATACGGTGAACGATCCGCCAATGGACGGCGGTACGGACGGGACGCCTGCGAATACGTTCTACAATCACGGGCTCACGATCCGTAACACGATCCACGACGGCACGGCCGAGGTGAAGACGTATCAGGTTGCGGACTGTTGCCCAACTCAGTTCGTGTTGACGATGCCGGCGAACGAGCCGCTTAGGTTCGGGATGTCTGGGGTGGGGCAGACGATGACGGCCTCCACGGCCACGGCCTTCACGGACGTTTCGGGCACGTTGGAGGCTTGGAAGCACGCCTACAAGGGGGCGAACAGTGGAATCTACGTCGGAGCGACGAATCCGCCCGCGCTGAATGGCGCCGAGAGCATGATCATCCGGCGTGCGGTGTTCACGCTGGAGAACAACCTTTCGTTCGAGCCGGGGCTTGGTACTCCGAGTGGGCAGGAGCTGTTGCATCCAACTAGGGCCGATCATCCTGCGGGACGCATTGAGTTTGAGATGGACTACGAGGACGCGGCGTCGGTCACGGACGCGGTCCAGATCATGACAGACTATATTGCCGGGACTGAGGAGAACGCTCGCCTCGTCTACTACGTGGACGCGAACAACGCCTTGGAGATCAAGGCTAGCGGGGCGACGAAGCCAGGGGTGATTGACTCGCCGCGCCCTTCGACGCCGGATACAGGCCGGGCGAAGTTCAGCTTCAACCTGATGCTTTATCCGGACACGATCTCCGATCTGTCGATGATTCAGACCACGGCTTCGTAATTCGCTACTGGAGGGCATGATGGGATTGACCGAGACGTTTCTAGCCAGCAACACGATGCGGTTTTCAGCCGGTGGTGTTGACTTCGAGGTGTGTAGGCTCACGACGGCCGAGATGTTGGCCGTTCGCGGCGGCGTGCCGAGGCTGAAGAACGACCCAGACAGGAAGGAAGCTCCTACGCCGGAGGAAGAGACTGCCTTCATGCGAAGCGTCGTCACCGCCTCGCTTAAGTCTCCGAGGCTGTGCAAGAACGGATCGGTTCCGGCCGATGATGAGCTTTCCTATGAGGCGATTCCGTTCGGCCTGGCGAATCGGATCATGATGTTCGCCTTGTCGGACGTCGTGTCAGGGCAGGAGGACTCCGCGCTTCGGGGGATTCTTTGACTCGGAGGGTCTTACGTTGATGATTGACGGCCTTGCGCAGCGGTACGGCGTGAGGCCGTCGGAGCTTGCAACGGGGTCGATGTCGTGGCTCAAGTTCGATATGGAGGTCGGCGTGGCCGGGTCCGAGAACGAAGCCAGAGGCAGGGACGCCGCAAGGAACGGCAGGCTTTCGAGCAATGCGATGTCTCGTGACGCTATGAGGTCGGAATTGGACGCTTGGAGCAAGGCGGAAGAGGCGGCACGCAATGGCTGAGCAGCAGGATCTGCGTCTCAAGATAGAGGCCATCAACGCGGCGACGACCGCGTTATCTCAGGTCCAGGCACAGCTTTCATCGCTGAAGGGCCGCACAGACGACTTCAATAAGTCACAGGACAAGGTGTCGGCAGGCCAGAAGGCGCTCCAGAACGCTTTAGGCCAGGTGTCGCAGTCGATGAGGAGTCAGGCGTCTCAGATCGGAGCCTTCAGCGGCGCGATGGATGCCGCGGCTGCTTCTGGGTCTTCGTTGGTCGTGGCTTCGGCCGGAGTGGCGGCCGGCATGGTGGCCATAGGGGTGGCCGCGTTTTCGGCTTCCAAGTTCATCGGCGACTACGCCGAGTCGGTGACGAACGCTGCGTTGCGTACTGGGCTCACGGTCCAGGAGATCGGTGGGCTAAGGGTCGCTGCGGCGAACGTTGGCCGCAGCTTCGAGTCGGTGGAGACCGGAGTTTCTATCTTCGTCAGGAAGCTCGACGAGGCTCGTAACGGTTCCGAGGAGGCCGTGCGTGCGTTCCAGAGACTCGGCATATCGTCCGGGGATCTGAACCGTTCCGTCGGGGAGAATCTCGAGGCCGTCGGAGAGGCACTTGCGAAGATCGAAGATCCCGCGAAGCGGTCTGCCGTGGCGTTTGCGTTGCTTGGGCGTCAGGGTGGGGCACTGATCCCGGTGCTAATGCAGAATCTTGATGCGGCGGAGGAGTTGGCAATCGAGTACGGGGTGACTCTTTCTCCGGCCATGCAGAAGGTAGCGGACGACGCGGATAAAGCTCACGACCGATTGAAGATTGCCACCGACGGGCTTCGCAACATCATCGCGGTGACGCTGGCTCCGTTGGGGACCATGATCGCAAACATGGGTACTGATTTCGTCGCCGGCCTGCGTGACATGACCAGCGGAATCCAAACGTTTACATCTAAATTGATTCCCGGACTCGATAAGCTTGAACGTTGGGTGAGGTTGGCGTCCATTTTCAGGCCGAGCCTTCCTGGGTTTGGATTCCTAGCTGACAAGGGCAGGCCAGGAGCCGATGTCGTCGTTGGGCCTGGCGGAGAGATACCCGACGCCGTTCCTGGCGGCAGGACGGTTCCTCCGAGCTTCGATTCGGAGGAGGCGTTTAAACGAATGGCGGGATTCGGGGAGACAGGCCCCGAGTTCGGCTACAAGTATTCATCGAATCGGACTCGGGAACAGATGGTTGCGTTGACGGAAGGCACGTTCGGTCCGCTCGAGGAGAGCCTGGATCTTCTGGCTGAAACGTCTTTGGATCTGGGAAATGGGTTCAAGATGGTGGACGGAGAGATCGTCAAGACCTCCACCCAATTCGATAAGTTCTCTCAAACTGTGATGAAAACCTCAGCTGCCGCGATTTCAGGCGCAGTTTCTGACGTAATACTTGGATTCAACAACCTGGGAGATGCGGTGAAGAACCTAACGACGACGATTTTGGATGTTGTGATTCGCGCTGGTGTGAGTGCATTGCTTGGTGGTATAGGGTTTCAGCACGGTGGTGTCGTGATGTCGGGGGTCTATGGCAAGGACACGGTGCCTGCGATGTTGGGGCGAGGGGAAGCTGTGATCGGGCACGAGTTCACGGCGAAGCTGGATCGGTTCCTGACTTCCGTGGAGCGCGGTGGAGGATCTGACAGACGTTCGGCTCCCAGCGTAAGCATCTCCGTGGACGCTCGTGGCGGGTTTCTGGACCGGCAGGCCCTCGACGATCTGGTGTCGGAGCGCATCATTCCGTCGTTGAATCGAGCCCTGTCCACAGGTAGTCACCGATAGATGGCCACCGAACCGATTCTGTTCTTTGATGATTTGATGCACGCCTCGAAGTCTGGCATTTCGCTTACCGTATCGTCCACTAAGGTTGGTTACAACAAGGATAACGTTCGCGACACGAATCTTGCGACGGCTTGGGCTCCAGCCGATTCGGCAATCGACGAGTGGATTGAATGCGACCATACGCCGGATACTTTGTTTGGTGGCAACTCAGAGAACGTATGGCATGCCTTAGCCTATGATGCTCGCGGAGTGAATCAAGCGTTGCTAAAGGTACAATCGTTTGATGGGACATCGTGGGCTGACGCATTGAGCCACACGCTTGAAAAGACCGGGGTAGGCTGCTTCTACGGTGAAGTGGTTGGAGGAAACCCCGCCTATACGAAGTGGCGTCTCATGCAGGCTTCCGCCGACAGGAGCGGCGGGAACGTCATGGCAAAGGTGTTCTCCTGGGCGATCTTCGACAAGGACCGGGTATACCGTGTTGGAGTGTCCCCCTACGCGGCCGAGGGTCACGGTCCGCACTCGATGACCAACTTCTACCGTGTGGGTAGTGTTGAGACGAGCGGCGGTCATATGGCCACCAACAAGTACGGAGAATCTGGCCAGGAGTTCGAGCTTACGTTCAGGCCAGCTGCGTACTCGTTCTGGAAGGATCTTCGGGATAGGTTTCACGAGTATGCCGGGGCGAATCGTGCGATCTACATACGCAAGGACGGACTTCGCAATCCGGCTCAGGCAGATTTTTTTCTGTGCCGCCTTGTTGACGTAATTGAGGGATCATTCTTCATGCAGAATGTAGTCCTAACTGCGGTTAGGTTTCGTACAGAGGCTTGGGTTTAGACGATGGCGCTTAAAGAGTCGATGAGCCGATTCGATGTCTCGGCATCGTACATGCTCATGGCGTTCTCTGTTACGGACACCGCCTACGGGACTATGGCCTTTCGGATTTCGGATGCCTCATTTGTCGCTACAAACGTCACTGGTGGCCCTATGGCGTCTCCAGCAGTTGTCTCATGGGGATCCTTCCGTAAGTTCTTGCCTATCGAGGGCAAAGGTCGGCAGTCTCCCGCCTCTGTAGTGCTCGATGCGGATTGTGTACTGATTCCTACGGACGGTAACACGCGCATTACGGTGGCCACGTTGCTCCGTGAAGTGAATTTGCGGGACGTGGCCGTTACGGTATATCAATGGAATTCCGAGGTAACGACGTTCGATGTCGTGTGGTTCGGCTACATTACAGGAATTACGGACTCAGTTACGGTTCACGGCAAGTCCACTATAACGCTTGGCATGGTGGACTCGCGGCGCGCTGTGACTACTCCGATATCCGATATTGTGGTCAAGGACGTATTCGCGAACGCTCCTTCCGAGTCGCTTGGGAAAATGGTGCCTCGCGCATATGGTAACTGGCGTGAGACATTTGATGCTCTGGACGATGTAAGGCCGATCCTGTTCGGTCTGCCGTGCAACGCCAGTCCGGGTGTGCTAATTGATGACAGTACGGTAGTTTCAACGGCACCTTACAATACGTTTCGATTTCTAAAAATGGATGGCACGTCTACCGCGGAAGACATTGATGCTTTCTTGCAATCTTCCACGGTACTAGGTGGAGATTATCTGATGTACATAGAAGAAACCGATACGTATGCACAATTAGTTGATCACTCGCCTTCGTCGTCATCTTCAAGTGTGCAGACCGACGCCAAGAAGACAGGTCTTATATGGCTTCCGTTGAGGCTTTCGGAAGAGGGGCCGTTGACCACGGTAGGTTACGAGGACGAGCTTTACAAGTGCATCAACGAGAACACGGATGACTTCGTGACGTTGGCGAAGGATGATGAGCTAGCTTGGCGCATGCCTCAGAGGATGATTCCAACTGGATGCACGGTAAGCTCTGCTAAGATTTTGGTGGACGCCAGAAACGAGAACATAGACGGGAAAATTCGATTTGGGATATGGAATAATCAAGAAAGCGGCGGGGCGAATTGGCTTGGTGCCAGCAAGTCTCAGTTGTTCCAAACCGTGAATTTTCCCACCACTAGAGCACGTTACTTCACTACGACCGCTAATGAGTATGACGCTAACGACTGCAAGACTCACGTCGGGAGTTATGATACTGACAAGGAGTTTTCGAGGGGCGAGTTTTTCGGTGCGGACAGCGGCAATAATTTCGATCCGTTGCAAGTAGCGGTATGGAATGTTGCAACGATTGGAACTCCAAACATATACATCTACAATGTGGCGTTGTTGTTGAAGGTTCGCATGCCGCATCGTTGGGTGTACCGGCAAGGTGGTAAGGAATATACGCAGGAGGACATTCCGAGTCTATACTGGAGGAAGAGATTCTATCAGTTCGCGACTCTTGAACCTGTTGCCGGACTAGCTGAGCGCAGCATCTACGCCATTACCGGTAAGTTCCAGAAGGATGATGGCTCAGGCACATACACCGGGACCGCGAATCAGAGGATCAACAAGGCTTCAGAGATCGTCCACCACTTGTTGCATAAGATCGGTGGCGAGTCGGTGAATACAACTTCCGGTACTCTTGGTAATTTCACTGATTCACGCACTGAGAACGTTGCGGACGAGTCACACATCGAATGCTCGTTCGGTCCGGAAGTGACTAGTTACTTGGAGGCGAAAGATCACATTTCCTCCGAATACCCAGTAATTACGTACCAGGAAGATGGAACGTGGCGTATCGTCAAGGACGAGATGAATCCGCATTCTTCGCAAATGTATCGATCGTCTTCCGATCCTGTGATGATCGAGGCGTTCGATATCGTTGATGGATCGCTGGCTGTGGAGGAGGACTCGATTCGAGATATTGTGAATCGAGTAACGCTCAATTACGGATATTCCGCTTCCGTGGGTGGATACAAGCACCAACTCCGGTATGACCACCCATTATCTCAAGACCGTTTCGGTGTGTTGCCAGAGATAACGGTTAATTCAAAATACGTGCATCGCAGAAGCCTGGATACGGTGCCGGCGGCGGCGACGTATCTTTCCAAATATCATGGCCGTAAGTCTGCTCGCCCGAGGCTTCGCGTCAAACTGTCGCTCACTCAGAAGTTCTACGATCTCAAGCGTGGGCACGTGCTCACGTTCGGCGATTCGATGGAGAGCGCTGGATACACGTGTCCAGCGTACCGATGCGGGAGGCTTGATTATCAATACTTCAGGGGTGATTCCTCTCCAGCCAATCAGGCGGACGACACTACGCCTACGTACCTACCTGCGGGCAACCTAACAAATGAGACGTATTTCGTGGCGTCGCAGCAGTACCCGAGCCTTACGTTTGAACTCGGTTCTACGGCTGGAGTCTACAGCACGGTGGCCAACGGTTGGGAGTATCACGACGGAGCCTCATGGACCGTACTGTCGAACGTGAAGAGGGACGACGGTGGAGATCCGTTGGAGGTGTTCAAGCTCACGAGCCAGACAAGAATCGTTTCGTGGGATTGGCCTACTCTTACGACATGGAAGAAGTCGGAACTCACTATCGCGAGTGCGGCTCGCGGCCCTGGGTATGCGGTGCGGATGAAGTATTCGACTTCCTCGGTGGCCACTTCTGGGACGTCGGTTACGAGAATCCCGGCCAAGTGGAGGGGTCGCGTATTCGTCGTCGAGGAGGCCACACGCAAGCCTGGCCGCTATTCGCCTATGGAGGTCGTACTGAGGGAGGTCATGTGAAGGAGGAGATGGTTGATTCGGCCGCGATTGTGGAGCAGGTCGCCGCGATCGGTTTCGACGTGGACGGGCAGCTTCGGATTCGGTGCGAGCCGGGGACGAACCCGGCGATGGTGTCGATCATGCTGGAGCAGTTGAGGCTATCGATGATTCATCGGATGCGGTTTGAGCCGTCTCGTAAGGTGGCCACGGTGCTCGCGATGCCGGGACTCAACGGTAGGAAGATCTAGGATGCCGACTCCTGCCGAGGCACTCCACGTACACGAAAAGGTGGGTGAGATCGTGGCTCACGGCCAGGCAGTGCAGGAGTTGATCGCGGCATGGCGTGAGGCAAGGCTGGCGCACAGGACGGAGAATCCGGAACTAGCCGTGAACGTGACTCCGGCGATGCGCGCCGAATGGTGGGGAAAAGTGTCGGATCACATTGTGGCGATCAAGGCTGCTGCCTCCACTATACCGTGACGAATGGGATACTTTCAGCCTGGCGGGGCAGGAACCGAGATTCAATGGTACGACGACAACGACGCGACCGGAGGTCATACGGCGGGGCAGCCGCACTCGAGGGCGGAGCTTGCGGTGGCGTTCCCGTCGGACTTCGTGGCGAACGGCACGGCGTTGCCTTCGTACCGTTGCAAAGTACCCACCAGGCACGGGAACAACGTGGGGACGGCCGTCACGACGTTCACGGACGAAGACACTGTGACGCTTCACGACACTGGGAAGATTCACGCCTATTCGACCAACTCCGGGGCGGCGATCAATCAGCACACGAACCTGGGCACGAAGATCGGAAGCGGGAGCATTGCCAGCGGTCGCAGCGGCCCATTGTGGGATATACGCGGCACCGGAGCGGCAACATTTCGTGGAAACCTTGGCCTCTACGGCTCATTCATCCGGGCGAACGGCCTCAACATCGCTTTCAGCGCCGCGGCTGGGGTGACTCAGGAAGTAATGAATTGCTTGATTCAGGGTACTGGAATCATCGCGTTCACCGGTGGACTGGCTACGCTCTACAACGTAAACTTCATGAGCACGACGACCACTGGAACATTGGACTTCGTGGTTACTACGTTGGACGTGGCGAAGATGGAGCAATGTACCATCTCCGGAACCGGGATGAGTTCGTTGGTGCAGCCTGGGAGTCAGTTCACTGTGCGGGATCTCGCGCTGTATGGCTCACCATCGGATGCTGACCTTCGCGTATCGGGTGGCGCAGGTGGTGGAGTGGCGTGGAAAATGGTCAAGATGCGCTGGACCGGTGGCAAGAAGATTTCCGACGTCACGGCGCTCAGCACGGATCCGAACAACGCGGCGGGAGAGTATTCGTTGTTCACGACGAGAGTCGTCCAGCCGGCCATAGGGTCTCCCATTTCGGGGGTTCGAGTGTTGCTTGAGGACGGACTTGGCAATCTGCTTGTCGATCAGGTGACGGATCAGTTCGGATCAATCGCGTTCGGCGCCGATGTGTTGGCATCTGCGGTCCGCGTGGCCGACTGGTATCGAAACGGGTCGGTCCATATTCCTCGGGCCCGGAACCCGTTTCGGTTGAGTGTAAACCCGTTCGGAGAGCTTGGGGCGTATGAGCGAGTAAACTACCTGCTCAATTGGCCTGGATCTGACGAGTATTCAAACACGTTCGGACAACTGGACGATCTCAAGGACAGCTTGCCGTTACGGCTAAAGTCTGGAGCTTCGGTTTCGATGCAGGCTTCCGGGATTGAGCAGGCATTGATCCGTATGCCTGAGGCGACCTAGTGTCGATCATAGTGGAAGCGGACATCGTGGAACGGAAACTGGTGATGATTCCGGAGCGAGTCACGGTTTCGACTGACGTGGACGAGGAGAACGAATAGGAGGATGAGATGAGGGATCGTGTAGGGGTCCACGGTAGCATCGAGATGCGCGTCTGGAAGGTGGACGGGCGCCCAAGGCTTCAACGTGTCGAGAGCGGCATCGCACGTTGGATCAGAAGGCATCTCGGACTGAGCCTCAACATCTGGCCTTTGTGGCATCTTTCGGATACGGTAAAGATACACAACCTTGTCACCAACACTGGCATGGCCGGGGTCGCTTCAAGGATCAACGGATCAGGCGGTGAGGCGGCGTTCACGTATATCGCGGTAGGAACTGGGGCGACCGCCCCGGCGGCTGGAGATACGGGGCTTCAGACCGAGATCACCACGGGCGGGCTGGCTCGTGCCGCGGCCACGGCCTCGAGAGTCACTACGGACGTGACAAACGACACATCTCAACTCGACAAGACGTTCAACGTCACCGCGACGTTCGCTGTGACGGAGGCCGGGGTGTTCAACGCGGCGTCGGCTGGCGTGTTGCTAGGGCGACAAACGTTCGCTGCAGTGAACGTGGTGAACGGCGACACGCTCCAGATCGTCTACAAGTTCGACGTAGATTAAGAGGCCGACATGGCGACCGGAGTCATCAATCTATTTCCAGGAGGCGTAGCACCGGACGGTAGCGGGTCAGGTAACAACCCGGCTTCGCTCACGTTCGAGGTGTCGTCCGGGACGCAGACGACGAACACTCCAAAATCCTCACAACTCAAGTTGCTGTTTGATGGGTCAACGGACGAGCACTGGATGTTCACGGTGCTGCTTCCTGGCGACTATGCCAGCGGCGGGACGTTGCGCGGGAAGGTCAAGTTTACAGCCGCCACAAGCGGATCCGCCATCATGAAGGCCGGGCAGGCATCCACCACAGACTCCAGCACCGACGATGACGCGAAGGTGTTTACCGCGGCCGACGTGAGCTCGTCGATAACGGCTCCGGCGACACAGGGTCAGGTCGTGGAGTTCACCATAGCGTTGACGACTACGGGCATGGCGGTGCACCGCTTCTGTTCCGTGTTCATCGGGCGAGATCCGGACAACGCGAGCGACACGATCGCGACCGACTTGGAGTTGCTGGCCTTGAATCTTGAGTATACGACCACATAGGGGAACCTAGATGCCGCTTCCGTTCATTCGCCCCGGTTATTGGTACGAGATTCCGAGTTCTCGGCTGGATACGTCCGGGGTGATGGAGACGTCCGCGCCTGGGGATGAGGCGGGGATCATGGGAGCATGGAGCGGTGGATGTTACGACTCCACGCGGGAGCGGCTGATCGTTTGGGGAGGCGGGCACGGAGACTATGCTGGCAATGAGATTTATGCCTTCAGCCTGACGGCGCTCACATGGTCGAAGGTTCGAGCGGGCAGTACGTTGTGGGGAGGCGACGAAACTACCGGATATTACCCGGACGGCGGTGGCTCTCCGGACGTTCAGCAGCCTCGGTCCAGACATACACGGTCCTATCTTGACTATTCCCCAGAAGCGGACTCGATGTGTTGTGTTGCCGTAGCGGCCATGTATCCGAGCGGGTCGATCTTCGCTCCGAACACGGACATATTCAGGTTCGCCACTGGGCTTTGGGAACGTAAGGCGGATCATCCGGATTGGGCCGCTGGGACGAATTCCGGGGCGTTCTGTGGGTACGATTCCGTGTCGAAAAAGATCATTCGGCATGGTGTAACAACGAATAAGTTTCTTTCCGCGTTCGACCCGGTGGCCGGGACATATCAGACGCGAGGGCCGGCCAGCGGCACGTTCTACGAGCGGGACGTCATGGCTGCGGTGGACCCAGTCAATCGGCGGTTCGTCATGGTGGGAACCGGGCAGTGCGTGTCTTGGGATCTCGTGGCACAAAGCGGTGTCTCGGGGCAAAGTCTTTCAACTACTGGCGGGGCGTCGATCGTGTCCGCTTCCGGCCCAGGACTGGCGTTCGACCCGATCGAGAATCGGCTTGTAGCGTGGATTGGAGGAACGAGCGTCTACACGTTGAATCTTAGCACTCTGGTGTGGACGCAGCGTACTCCAGACGCTGGGAATACGGTAAACCCAGGGACTCCCGCAGCGGCCGGGACGTTCGGCCGGTTCAGGTACTCGGCTAAGTTGAACCTGTTCGTGGTGGTCAACTCGATCAGTTCCAACGTGTTCGTCTACCGGCTGAATCCCGCCCCGGTAGACGATGCCACATACACGATCACGGAACCGGCGTTGACCGTTCCAAGCCCAGGCGTTCCATACGCGGACCCGACGTTCGGTGGATCGAATATCCGGATTCAGAGTGTCTATCCGGAATACTCGGAACTTCAGGCTTGGAACTCGGATCAGACACTCCTCCTAGTAAACGCTGGGGCAACGAGGCAAGTACGGGATGCTTCCTCCTACGCGCTTCTCCACACGATTGACTACGGCGCGGCCCCAGACTTCGGGAGGGCACTTCGATGGTCGCCAATAGATCCGCTCGTTCTCTATTACTTGGACTTCGCCAACACGTTCGGTTCCGGAGCTACGTTGCTAAAGTATTCGCTCACGCCACAGCCTAGTCCGACTCTTTGGACACGGACCAGATCTCTCGTTCGACACTTCACGGAATATATCCAGTTCGAGGCGGACGAATCGTTTGAGGAGTTGTCGGAGGACGGCCGCTATATCGCCCTGATTGGTAAGCGAGCTGTGGTCAGTTCATGGGGCCACGTCTTTGACGCTTTTGTGTACGACGTGATATCGAACATCAAACACGTGCCACTAGAGCTTCCCGTAGACATCACGTTCGGGCCGAGGTCTCCTGATCACATCGCGATGAGCCCGAGCGGTGGGCACGCTCTAATGTGGTGGGCCAGCGGGACGAGCTTCTACCAGGGGATCGAAGCGTACACTAAGGACATGGTGTACGCAGGCAAGGTATCCACAGCTCAATACCCTCACAGTACGTTGTGCCGTGAGGCTGACGGCACTGACGTTGTGGTGCTGGACAATGCGAACAATCCGTATCTGTTGAGTGGGAATCATTACATTGTGAAGGCGAAGGTGCCGGTGGGAGTCCTCTTTGATGGTTCTGGCAACGTGGACTCTTCAGCTACGATAAATGGTGGGTACAGTGTCGCGTTGCTTCAACTGGATTGGCAGCACAACGTTCACATTTCAGGGACAAACCGTAACGCTCGCGGCTGGGTAGTGGTGAGCACCTATGCCGGTCAGCCAGGGTACGATAACGGCTGGCAGCCGTTCGAGGATGAGGTGTTCCGGGTGTTTTTAGACTCGACGGTCACGACTCCGCACGTGTCGCGTGTGGCCCATCATCGAAGCCATGCAGGTGGACTCACGGGTAGGGACGCTTGCCCAGGTGAGAGCGAGTATTTCGCGCAGCCTCACGCTACGGCGTCTCCGAATGGGAATAAAATATTTTGGGGTTCAAACTTCGAGAACATATGCACCGTGCCGCACGTGATTGACGGAGTGGTGCTGTCTTCCTCAGCCGATCCGGTGATCCCATCCACTCCGGTCGGTAACGTCGTGACCAGCTACAAATTGGAAGGGATGCCTTGACGTGGCCCGAGATTTTGACGGTGTGGACGACTTCCTTGACGCCGGGAGTCCTTCGATATTGGACAACGTCAACACATTCACCTGGTGCGCATGGGTGCAGAGTGACGTGGCAACGTTCAGTGGACGGGTCGCTTCCAAGCGAAGCCCTTCAACCGGACTCGGGAAGAATTTCCAAAGCGATACGTCGTTCGTCGCTCGCGGACTTCGGCTCACGGTCAGTAGGGCAGGTGTAGATGCGGACGCCGTATCTGTCGCCGAAGCTCTACCGCTTGGAGTCTGGAGATTCGTCGCATGCACCTATGATGGGACGGACGGCCCAAGGCTGTTCGCATGTGGCGCAGGAGATAACGTGGCCGAGCTTTCCTACAACACCAGGACGACCGGAGACGGAGCGGAAGACTCTGATGCTGACGGCAGTTTCATCATTGGAGCCCGTAACACATCCGGGACCGATCCGTTCGACGGGCGGATCTGTGACGTCCACATATGGAACGTTCGGCTATCTCTCGCCGACCTACAGGCAGTACGTTGCGGTGTCCACGTGAGACGCGACGCCATGTTGGGATGGTGGCCGGTGTGGGGCGCGCAGTCTCCTGAGCCGGACTGGAGCGGTAACGCGAACCACGCTACGGTTAGTGGACCAGTAGCGGCGGATCACCCGGCCGGATTTTCAGCCCTCTATTCTGTGGCTCGCAAGGTTATCAAGCTCGCGGCCGCCACCGGTCAGAACTACACCCAGACTGTGACGGATGTCGTGTCGATTGCTGATAACTTTATCCGTGGGGTCGGAAAGTATCTGATCTCTGCGCTGACGATATCTGACCCAGCACTCACGGCACAGAAGATAACTCAGAAAGTGCTCACCGACGTTGTGGCGATTCGTGACTTGGCCTTCAAGCTCACCACGATCAAGACGATCACGGATTCAATTTCCGTGGTGGACTCGGCGGCGAGAGGAGCTGGTAAGGTCATCGTCAACGCCATCTCGGTACTGGACCAGCCGATCAGCATTGTCAAGCTGCTATATCAGAAGATACTCACCGAGACTCTCACCGTTACCGATTCCATGTCTAGATCAATCGTCAAGGTACTCACAGACACTTTACCGATCACCATGAGTGTCGTGGCGCAGAAGGCTGTTCTGTTTATTGCCACGGCCACGGAGCGGGTTCAGGTTTTAATGACGAGCATCTTCAAGACCACGAGGAATTAAGAATGAGCAACGCTCAGTGGTACGAGATGAGAACACTGCTATCCGGTGCCACACTTCCCGTCTTGGAACTCGCGGTCTTCGAGCAGGACAGTGCTACGGCCGTGAATCTTACCGGATATGCCGTGACCGTGAAGTTCTGGGTGACTGGGGCGGCTCCTCACGTGATCCGATCCGGCTACGTGGAGGACGCCGCGGCGGGATTGACACGGTACGAACTGGACGGCTCCGAGATGATCGAGGCGACTGAACTGCTCTACCAGTTCACGTTGATGAAGCCTGGGAGCGTGAACGACTCCAAGCATGAGTGGGCCTCTATGGCCTCGCCGGTGTTTCGTCGGCAGGTCATTGCGGCGGCGGCATGAGTGCTCAGATTGTTCAGATGTGGGACGGAGACACCTACCCGGTGATCCGTGTCGAGATGAAGGACTCCGGTGCCGCTCGCGACCTTACGAACTGCGCCACGTGGATCGACGTCTGGAAGGACGGGGCATTCCTCGTGCGACGCCCGGGCAGAATTCTCACGCCCAAGACGGCTGGGCTAGCTGAGTACTTTCTGGGAGGTCGGGAGACGGATTGGGCTGGAGTGGGCGGCAGACTGTCCCTCTATCCCGTGCTCATGGTGCCGTACACGGCAGGAGGCGATATCGCCCTGAACCTGCTAACGAACGGTGGACTTGACACCTTCACGGGGGCCGCTCCGTCCAAGTTGCCTACGTCTTGGACCCTGGTAGGGGCCCAATCCACGGAAACCTTCGACGGCTACTGCAATGACTCGAAGCCGCCGTGTCTGTTCGAGGGCGGCAACTTCTGGCTTGCGCAACCCGGGACTACGGCCGTGACGCACCTGGAGCAGTCCGTAACCCAGAACACCGTGCCGGGTGACTACGTGACGTTCGGCTGCTGGGTACGTGGAACATCTCAGGTGGCGGTAACCCCGGGCGACGACACGGCCATCGAGGTGTTTTCGTCGGGCGGGGCCGACGACGTCAAGACTCGATTCAACGCCACGGAGTTCGATTGGAAGTTCCTGACGGCCGATCAACTCACCACCGTGGCCCACACGAGCGTCGGGGCGCGTCTTAGGTACAAGGGGTTCAACCCTGGGTCGCTACGGTTCGACGAGTCGTGCCTGTTCGTTGGCCGCTACAAGCGCCTCTCCATGAGGTCGATCCCGGTAGTCATATCGCCTACGGCGCAGCCAGCCAAAACCACGAATCAGATCGCGGGGATCGGAGCGTTCGACCGAGACTCGGACAGTGACGGCTTCCCGGACGGCTGGATGCATACGGCTGCGTTCTCAGGCGTCACGCCGTCCATTGAGCAGAATCCGGTCAACGTATACGTCTCCGGGAAGTCTCTGAAGCTGGTCCTAGCAGCTTCCAGCACTGGGGCTAGGATCTTCACGATACGCCGAGGACGGTTCTTGAATGGGGAGACGTGGAGGTTTACCCTGCGGGCTCAATGCACCGGTCTATCCGCAAGCGCCTCCATCTCGATCGCCGCCACGCCGTTCACCAACGGCGCCTCGGTGCGGCAGTTCGGGGCATCCACAAGCATCGGCACGACGATCACGTTTTCCACCCTGTACATTGCCGACTTGACGTTGACGTCCGATTACGACTCGCTAGAGTGTCGGATCTTGATCGGTGACATAACCGGAACGTTGTGGCTGGATGACGCGCAGTTCTATCGTGTCTGATGACGGTCCTGCGCCGGTCGGTCCGGTTCTCCTCCACCACGATAGGGGGCCCTCCGTGACGCAATGGCTAAAGTACTTGCTTAACGGGTCCAAGCTCCCGAACTGGGTGAAATTCGTGGCGTTGGGAACCGGCGTCGGATGGCACGCCATGACGATTGTGAACGCTCAGGAAAGGACCACGAACGAGATCAGAGCCGAGATACGCAGGTCATCAGTCGTGGACTCGCTTCGTTCGGAGGAACTGGAGCGAGCCATCGTTGAGTTAAAGGACACCGTAGAGCGTCGCACCCGCCAGGGCGACAGGATCCATACTGAACTTTGGGACGCCATACGCCAGCCCGGCCGCGCGAGGCCGCTTGAATGACACCGAGAGCCGCAAAGCCTCCTGCCGGACTCGTGATCCCTTGGCCTCTGATCGGTGTCGCGGTAGCGATCCTATCGGGCGTGGTCTGGCTCAACGTGCAGATCGCGATCCTGTCAACGGAGCAGCGGGCGATGAAGGAGCAAGTCAAGTGGCTCGTCGAGACTGAGATGGGCCGTCATCCGAGGGCCGGACCCGCCGCCCCGGAACGGTGAAGGCACTTGGCGGGAATCGGGAGGCATTAAGGATGAAAACGATTTTGACCGTGATGGCCTTGCTGGCCCTGACGTGCGGCACGGCTCAGGCGATGGACCGGCCGTACATCATGCTGACCATGAACGGCATGGACGGGGATACCGTGCTGCGGGACCGTGGCATGCTCGTCGCGCTGGCCGATGTCTATGCCGGGGATGGCTGCAAGCCCAGGACGCTTGCGCTGCCCTCAGACCGAGACGCAGACGGCTTCGGTTTCTCGCTCGAGGGCCTGTACCCGATCAGCGAGAAGGCCAGTCTGGTGGGTTCGCTCGGCACTTGGGACGCCGACGTTGGGCTTGGACGGATCGGAGAGCACAATATTGACGCGACAACCTGGAGCGTCGGGATCAAGGTGTACCTGGGTCGATGAGATTCAAGACGAAGGCCGTCGAGCACGAGTTTCAGGCGCAGCTAGAGCCCGCGGCGGCTGCCATCGCGCTCTACTCGGACTGGTACGCGGTCCAGAAGTTTGGCAAGGACTTGATGGTGACGGACGTGTCGCGCGACCAGGCCGAGTACGACCGAATCTATGCTCAGAAGATCGCCGAGGGCGTCTACTTCATCGGGGACGACGGCACGAAACACTACTCGGGGCCTCGGCCTCACCTGGCGGACCCGCACGCTGGCACTACATCGCGTGCGGTGGACTTCCGTACCATCGGCGAGCTGACGCACGGCAAGATCCTGGAACTGAAGTCCCATCTTAACTCCGAGTTCAGGCGTCGGGACGGGAAGCAGACGGCCATCTACCACGACGTCGGGGCCGGAGCCCATCTTCACGTCCAGGCGGAAGCGGTCTAGGGCGATGGACGAATTCACGATTCCACGGAAAGGAGACAAGTGCCCGCGATGCGGGTACTCACCAATCGACATGATCGACGCGACGTTGCTTTGCTATGGGTGTGACACTACCTGGGATCCGGAGACGCCGGACCTAGACGAGACGGAGGATGACGAGGAAGAGGGGGTAATGGCATGACCGGCGACACCTGGGTAGGAATGGGTACCGTGTTGGCGCTCGTCCTGGGCTTCGTGCTCAAGCGGCTGCCCAACGACGTGCTCTACAACAAGATCATCCCGATCATCACGTT
>Ga0247727_10003900_pt1 | contig 32446 bp, 34 predicted proteins | sample WisWelCaveWW1625_FD_202498 | JGI IMG/M metagenome (GOLD analysis project Ga0247727, IMG submission 202498) | Biofilm microbial communities from Wishing Well Cave, Virginia, United States - WW16-25 | ecosystem: Environmental > Aquatic > Deep subsurface > Groundwater > Cave microbial mat | place...
AATCTTGATGCTCTCAAAAAAAGAACACGACTTTGGAAAAGACGAAAACAAAAAATCAAAATTACTTGGAAGTTCACAAGAAAAAATGCGCGCAGAAAATTTAAATACAAAAAGTGAAAAGATTTTGCGGTCGTGGCACTAGCGCCGCAGGATTCGAGCAAATGCAAAATACCGCAGGCAATGAAGGCGCGTTCGGCTATGTCATCCCCAATGGGAGGTCCAAACGGTTGCACGAGGCGGGGTTAATTTTTTCAATGGACTATACCAGCCAAGTGTGGACTATGCTCAGGAGATGATTGAAGACTATCTTCCCATCGCAATCCTGATTTTGTGCGCCGTGCTGTTGGCCGCGGCCATGCTTATCGTGGCTGCAATCACATCCCAAAAAGCCAGAAGCAATCCTGCGAAGGATGATGCCTACGAATGTGGCATGCGTCCTCTATCTGATGCGCACGTGCGATTTTCGGTCAAATTTTATCTGACCGCAGTGCTTTTTATCCTCTTCGATGTCGAGGTGGTTTTCCTTTACCCATGGGCTGTGGTTTACAAGGAGATGCTTCAGGAGGGGGTTGCCGTCTTTTTCAGCATGCTGACATTCCTTGGGATTTTGTTCGTCGGTTTCCTCCATGCATTAAAGAAAGGCGCGTTTGACTGGAAATGATCCCAGTCTCGCCAGTGTCTTCATCACATTGCGGTTCAATCGGCGCTCAATCAACGGAAGCAGGCGGTGACGAATCCAGTTTCGCGGGCGGGAAAGGTCCCGATTTGAAGAGTCCTCGCGAAAAACCAGACGATTCTGGCGCACGTACCTGGATATCTCTGAAGAAGGCGTTTCCAACAGCGGCCGAATAAGTTGCAATCGCGATGGGTTCGTTTTGAGTGGAGCACCTGCTCTCAAGGAAGGAAATGGACGACACAGCTTCATTCCCCGTAGTTCATGCCTGTTTGCCCCCAGCAGGACTTTCAGCAGCACGGTTTCTGCCTGGTCACTCTGGTGATGGGCGACAACCACCTTGCGAAGCTTTTTCCGGCGGGCAACCCGCTCTAAAAAAAGATAGCGCACGATCCGGGCGGCTTCTTCGATGGAAAGTTTCTGGCGTCGGGCCCGTGCAGCCACATCCGCTCGTTCCACCACCACGGGTACATTCCATTCACTGCACAGGCGGCGGACAAATTTCTCATCTGTTACGCTTTCCCGTCCACGCAGTTGATGGTTCAGGTGGGCTGCCACCACGCGGTGACCGCTGACAAGCAGCAAATGCAGCAGTGTCACGGAATCGCGTCCGCCGGAAAGACCCAGGAGAACGGTTTCACCCTTCCATTTCCAGTTGAGGGCCTTTGTCGTGCTTCGAAATCGCTCGTACACGCCTCGTTTGGCAAAGAGAATGGGTGGAGAGTGATTTGTTTTAAACAAGGGCATTTTCTCTCTCAACAAATGCCTGAATCAGCTCTTCGGCGTCGGTTGCTGTCAGCAACTTTTGACGCAGGGATTCATCTTTCAGATGGTGCGCAAGCTGACCTACCAGTCGCAAATATTCGGTAACCATCTTTTTGGGCGTGCCAATGAGAAAAATCAAACGCACCGGCATTTCATCCGCGGGTTCAAACAGGACCCCGTCCGTGAGACGGCCTACGACCAGAAGCATTTCCTTCACCTGTTCCGTGCGGGCATGTGGAATTGCCACACCGTGGCCGATCGATGTGCTGCCGTTGGATTCCCGCTCGTAAATCGCTCTGCAAAACGATGGGAAATCGCCAAGATGCGGATGTCCCTTTGCCAGTTGGGACACCTGATGAATCGCGTCATTCTTGGTGGCAGCCGTCAGGTTGAGGCAGATGTACTCCTTTCGGATCAATTCCGATATCTTCATTTCGCGGACCGGTATTTAGTTTTTAAACACACTCAAAAAGTTAGATGTTGGAACCGGCCCAGTGAAGCTTCCTCCGAAGCAGCTCGAAGAAGGACGCTCCGGGGAGCGTTACCATCTTCACCTTGTAGGGCCCCACAGTCACCCGCACGCGGTCATTTGGATTTAAGCGGATCATGCGCTGTCCGTCCAATCCTAAAAACAATTCTTCCGATTGACTGATGACACGTGTTTCAACAACCGAATGTTCGCTTACAATCAAGGAGCGGTTGCTTAATGTGTGTGGGCAGATCGGTGTAATGGCGTAGACACGGGCTTCGGGAACCACGATGGGACCGCCCGCAGAAAGTGAATAGGCGGTGGATCCTGTCGCCGTGCTGAAGATGATGCCATCGCAAAAATAGGAGTTCAGGAATTTACCATCCACCCATAATTCCAGCTCCACCACGCGCGAGACGGCTCCTCTGGAAATGACAGCGTCATTCAATGCGATGAATCCTTTTCGCACGCTTCGACCGTTCTGTACGGACACCTCGAGCGTTGCATGGGCGGTGATCTGGGGCTGTCCTTTCAAGACCCTTGGCAATACCCCGCCCAGGCTGTGGGGCGTGACTGCGGCAAGGAATCCAAGATTGCCCAGATTGACGGACAACATGGGAATTTCATGAGGATGCACTTCCCGCGCCGCGCGAAGCACCGTTCCGTCCCCACCCAGCAGGATGAGCAAACGGCAGCGACGCCCCATTTCCTTCAAGGAAATCCCGCCGGAGCGCCCGAGGCTCCGTGCCAGATCCTGCTCCAGCACGATCGACTGTCGCATGCCCGCCAGTTGGCGCAACAGAGACTTGACCATCCGCGGCACCTGCGGCTTTTCCAGATTGGCTGCAATTCCGACAGGCTTCACAGCAGTTCGAATTTGAAATTAAAGATCGAAGGTGTAAAAGTTAATCAGAAATCTCCGATAAAACCATAAAAATTCATCAGTCGCAATTTTTCAGTTCGAATTTCCAATTTCTCACTTTCCGCTCGTGAACCATGCAAGAAACTCCTTGTTTCCGGCGGGGCCACGGATGGGACTTTCCATAACATCCCGCCACTGCATATTCAATGACTTCTCAACGAAATCTTGAATCTTCGCGATCACTTCTTGATGGATCCCTGGATTGCGAACCACCCCCCCACGCTCCACGAATCGACGACCGGCCTCGAATTGGGGTTTGATCAATACCACGAAATCCACATTCTCATGAGCGCAGCGACGGGCAGCCGGCAGCACCTTGCACAGTGAAATAAACGAAACATCCGCTGTTACCAGATCCGCAGGTTCTTCCAGACGTGTGGGATCGAGATATCGCGCATTGGTATGATCCAAAACCTGCACACACGGGTCACGGCGTAGTTTCCAGGCGATTTGATTTTCACCAACATCCACGGCATAAATTCGCCGCGCCCCACGCTGGAGAAGGCAGTCACAAAAACCGCCGGTTGAGGCGCCCAGGTCCAGACAGACCTTTCCCTTGCAAGAGATCCGAAAACGTTCCAGGGCAGCTTCCAACTTCAAACCACCACGACTTACAAACTTCTCTTCCGCAACCAGGGTCACAACATCCTCATCTCCGACCATCAGACTGGCTTTTGAGGCCGTTTTGTCCTTCAACCGGACCTGTCCAGCCATGATCAACCTTTGTGCTTTCTCTCGTGAAGGAACCAACCCGAGATCCACAAGCGCTACATCCAGTCTGCGTCGGCCTGCCATGTCTCTTTTCCGCTTTGGGATCCCATCCGATTCGGGCGCTGCGCCCGCAATGACTTGGCTATTTACCCGCTCTCGTTGGAGTTGCTTTGCTATTGACTGATTGGGGTGATTCATTTCCCGCCGCATCATAGGCGTTGACTGTGAAAATGTACGTGCTACCAAGCTTCACATTTGAGTAAGTGTAATTGGCGCTGGTGACAGTCGCAATTTTTGCGCTATTCAGATAGACATGATATCCTGCAACACCCACATTGTCGGTTGAGGCCGGCCAGGATAGTGCCATTTGCATCTTTTGGGGAATAGGCTTGATGGTGGGTTTACCAGGGATTGATGGCGGAAGGGTGTCCTTGCTGGAGAATTCTTTTGTGGGGAGCTTTGGACCTTCATCTGTGATTTCCTTATGGTCTGTCGTTACACTTACCTGGGCAGAATAAGCCGATTCATTTCCCGCCGCATCATGCGTGCTGACCTGGTAGATGTAGGTGACTCCGGCTTGAATGTTTGCATCGGCATAGGTGGTGGTGGTGGCTGTGAGGGTGGTGATGAGCGCCTGATCGCGGTAAATCTTATATCCTGCAACCGGGTTGCCATCCGACGGGACAGACCAGGACAGTTCGTTTTGAACAGTTTGACCATTGAAATTGCCGGTAAGATTGATCGGAGGCGAAGGTAGAGTGATATTGCCGGGCGCAGGAGTCTGTGGCGCGGGAGGTTGCTGAGGTACGCCTTGAGTCTGAGGTTCTTTCTGCTCCGCAAGGCGGGTTTTGAAAAGATAGTCAAAAAGCAACACACCTCCTACGAGAAGGCATGCGATTGTCACATAGATGATGGGGCCAAAGCGCTTCAGCATAAAGGATTCAGCAGATAATCGTATCAGCCTCACCGACTGGAGGAAAGATGAAAGCGGCAGATGAAAGCTGTTGCGAAGAGCATTTGGCACTAGCCGGATTGTGCGTCCAGATAGCTCTGGAGGATTTGCTGTGCAGCGAGTTTATCCACAACCAGCTTGCGTCGTTTACGGGAAACATTGGCTCCTACCAGCATGCGCTCCACGGCCTGGGTTGTCAGGCGTTCATCCCAGAATCGAACCTCGACCGGAACGATTTTTACCAATGATCGAACGAATTGATGGACCTCTTCCGCCTTTGGTCCATAGCTGCCATTCATGTTACGCGGCATGCCAACCACCACGGTCTGGATTTTCATCTCGGAAACGATGGTGCAAATGCGGGTCAGGGCCCCGGACCGTGCAACGGTTTCCAGTGGTGTGGCCAGCATGCCGGATTCATCGCCAAGGGCAAGACCGACCCGCACGGAACCATAATCAACGCCGAGAATTCGCATGAGACCTTAACGGCGGTGCGACCTTTTGCCCTTTGATTTTCGGACATTCGATTTCAAAGGTTGTATCTTGCGGAGAACAAGGCAGGTGCCTTCTTTGGAGGAATGGTCAAAGCAAACCTCATCAAATGCTTTCTTGATGAAAAAGATTCCAAGGCCGCCCGGTCGAATTTCCTCCAGATCACGACTCTTCAATGCGGATGGATCACATTTTTTCCCATAATCACGCAACCGCACTTCCCATATACGATCATCCGAAATGATATCCACCTCGATTTTGCCATTCCGACGGCCTTCATAGGCGTGGCGGATAATATTCGTGCAGGCCTCATCCACAGCCAGAACCAGTTGATGGATCGTTTCCTCGTCAAAACCCGACGCCTTGGTGGATTCGCGCACGCGCGCGCGCACGGCGCCCATTTCGGACGGGCAACTGGAACATTCATAATGCAAAACCGTGTTCACTTTAAAAGAGGTCCGCAAAGAAGGAAAGTCACGTCATCACGCTGACTGGTATCCGCTCCAAACTCCCGGATGGATTGAAGGATGGCTCGCTCGGCAGGGGCGGTATCCGAATCCAGAGACGCGATTAATTTCCTTAATCGGCTGGTTCCGAATTCCTCGCCCTGTACGTTGCGTCCTTCCGTGACGCCGTCCGTATAGACGCAAAGGAGTTCACCGGGTTGAAGCACCAGACTGTGCGAAGGATATTCGCATCCTGGGGAAAGTCCAAGAGGAAAACCTGAGGGAAGCTCCACGGATTCCGCAGCATTGGCTGAACGCCGGAGTGGAGCCAGATGCCCGGCGCTTGCCTGCTGAGTCTGCAGTGAACCATCCAGGGGATGCACCACACCACACCAGGCCGTTGCAAACATGCCTCGCGCGCTGCGAACGCTTAAACTGTCATTCATCCTGGCAAGAATGATTCCGGGGTCGGATTCCCGGGGCGCCAGGTGTCGGAATTCAGAAAGGATCTGCGCCATCAGGAGGGCGGCAGGCACTCCCTTTCCGGTCACATCTCCAAGGATGACGGCACAGGTCCCATTCACGGTTTTTTGCACATCATAAAAATCACCGCCAATTTGAAAGGCGGGCTGATAATGGAAAGCCAGTTGAAAGGCGTGTTTCACCTGGTCAAAATTCTGGGCAAGGAAACGGGATTGGATTTCCTGGGCGATCTCGAGCTCCTGCTGCATCTTTTGCTGCTGGATGTTGGTCTCCTGCCAGCGTATTTTTTCGATCGCAGTCGCCGCCATGGCGCCGTAAGCCTCGAACACCTCCAGATCCTGTTCGTCGAAGAATTTTTTATGATGCGGGTTCAGTGCCTGAAGCACACCGACCAGTTTGTTATCCAGCAGCAATGGAACGCACACGATGGAGCGTGTGTGAAACCCGGTCCGGGTATCAGCGCCGCGAAAGAAACGTTCATCCTTTGCGGTATCCGCCACGAGGGCTGATTTTCGATGCTCGGCCACCCAGCCGGCAACACCCTGACCCATTTTCAATCGCCCCATTTCCTTGAGCTTGTCCGCCTTTTCTCCGAGCGCGACATGCCAGGTCAGATCATGGGTCGTTTCCTCATAAAGCATCAGGCTGCCGGCATCGCAATTGAGCACTTCCTTTGTGATCTGCAGCAGCGATGTGAGCAGTTGACGATAGTCATGGATTGAATTGATGATGCAGCTCACCCGGATCAACCCACGGTATGCATCGGGTGGAGGCGATGTGCTCATGAGTGAGCGGGATGGAAGGATGTTCGCGCCGGATCGAGAACGGGTTCAATCCTTCTCTTTTGACCTCTCATCATCGTTATCTTTGGGAGGTGGCGGCACAAATTTTTCGTCTTCAGGTTCGATTGGCAACGGACCACCAAAACCCCAGACGATTTTCCATGGACGTCGAGCCAGCACGTGGCCCAGGCTCTTAAAGTAGATGGTGATTTGTCGGGCGTTGGAAATCAAGTGCTCCAGATTGTCACGGTTGGAATCCACCATGCTCTGTACATCGCCCGTCAGTTTTTTCGCGTCCTGGGCCAGTGTCTGGGCTGAGGCAAGCGTCTTTTCCATTTCACCGATCAACACAGGAAGACGATCCTGCATCTCGGTGGTGAGGGTGTTGATGTTTTTGGCGGCAACCTGCATCTCATCCGCGAGCTTTTTCGAAGAGGCAAACACGCTGTCCATGGGGGTGGGATCGATTCCTTCCAAAGCTTCATTTTCCCCGATATACGTGGTGGATTTGGATTCCGGCATCAGTTCCAGGTATTTTTCGCCCATGAAACCCATCGTGTTGACCATGGCCCTGGTTTTCTTGGGGATACGGATCGATTTATCCACACCCGCGTAAACGCACACGTAGGGAGGATCCTTGGCAAATCCAGCACGCTCTTCCGGTGTCAGAATATGAATCCGTTTTACCTCGCCGACCCGGGCGCCGGCAAAACGGACAGGCGCTCTCACTTCCAGACTGTTGATGAAGGAGAATCGGATCTCGATTTCACGTTGTGGCTTCAGGGAAAGCCGGCTGATGGCCAGCACCATCATGACAAATAAAATGCCGGAAATCAGTGTCGTCACGCCGATCTTGATACGGTAAATGGTATCGTCTTTCATGGGAGGTAAAGTTGAGGGTTGGAATGTGTATCAGCTTTTTATGATTTAGCCGAGGATGGATTTTAAATAATCTTCTCCGGATTGTTTAAAGGAAATAGGGCCGTCGGCCTCGCCATTGATGAATTGTTTGACAAAGGGATCCCTCGAAGCGCGAATCTCACTGACGGTGCCTTCGAAGACCACTTTACCCTGGTGGAGCATCACGATGTGATCCGCTATGCGATAAACGCTGGACATATCATGAGTGACGACCACCGCCGTCATCCCCAGTTTTTTACAGAGATCATTGATCAACACATCCACCACCGCGGTCATGACGGGATCCAGTCCTGCGGTGGGCTCATCACAAAAGAGGATTTCCGGGTCCATGGCGATGGCGCGCGCAAGAGCGACTCTCTTTTTCATGCCGCCCGATATTTGGGAAGGCATCAGGTTCTCAAAGCCTGTCAGTCCGACCATGCTTGTTTTCATCTTGACCATGATATCTATGATCTCCGTGGAAAGATCGCTATGCTCCTGCAGGGGCAGAGCGATATTTTCACCCACCGTGATGGAATTCAAGAGTGCGGAGCCTTGAAAGAGCATTCCGAATTTTTTACGGATCTCTGAGAACTCATCTTCTTTCATATGGGTGATCTCTTTACCCATCAACCAGATTTCACCGAAGTCGGGTTTCAATGACCCGATGATGTGCCGCAAAACGGTGGTTTTGCCACAGCCGCTGCCGCCCAGAATGACCACGGTTTCGCCACGAGCCACCTTGAAACTGACGCCGTCCAGCACCTTGCGGTCTTCAAATGAACGCGACAGGTTCTTCACCTCAATATGAGGACCGCTCGTCGCCCTTGATGCAAGGGAGCTCATGTCACTATTCCTTTGTAGCGCTTCATAAGATGTAGACAAAGATACCGGTCATGACTGCGTCGGCAAGAATGATCATCACAATGGAGGTGACCACCGACCATGTGGTGGATCGGCCGACCGCTTCGGCGCCTCCCTCTGTCTGGTAGCCGAAATGGCAGGCAATGCTTCCAACAAGCAAGCCGAAAATAACACTTTTAACAATACCTGAGATGAAATCCTTGACAACCAGGCCGTTCATCATGATGTCAATATATTGGGATGAGGATAGATTCAAGTACACGGTTCCAATCAGGTAACCTCCGAGAATCCCCACATAATCCGCAATCACAGCCAGAACCGGCGCCATTGTGGTAAATGCCAGGATACGCGGGGCAACCAGGAACCGGATGGGGTCGATTCCCATGATGCGGAGTGCTTCGACTTCTTCATTGACCTTCATGGTTCCAATTTCGGCTGCGATGGCCGCTCCACAACGGCCACCCAGCACGATCGTGGCAATCAACGGTCCCAGTTCCCGTAGAATGGTCAACCCCACCACGCGTCCAATGTACATTTCGGTGCCCATTTTGAGCAGTTCGTAGGAGGTTTGCATGGCAATGACCAGTCCCACAAAGAAAACGACCAGACATACAACGCCCAGGGATTGAACTCCGATCACATACATTTGCTCAATGACATGTCGCGCCTTGGGACCTTTTCGATGGAACGGCCCTATAAAACAGACAGCCAACGCCCCTCGCAGGAGTATCGTGTAATCCCCCATCTGCAGGAGAAAAATCTGGAGCTTTTTCTTCAAGCAGCGGGTGTTGCGCCTTGACGGAAGGAAGCAACAGCCGAGGCTTCCTCATCGAAGATCTGAAAAAACTTGTCGAGCCGTGAGACTTCAAAAACACTGCGAACCGGCTTGGCCAGTGAAATCAACGCCAGCCGTCCCCCATAAACGCGCATTTTTTGAAAGGCATCGATCATGGTCGCCAGTCCGGAACTGTCGATGTACGTCACCTTCTGGAAATTGATCACCACAGACTTGTTTTTCTTGGCGATCAATTTTCCAATTTCGGATCGTACATCAGGGGATTTATACAGATCGATTTCACCTTCCAAATCAAGTATCGAAACCCCATCCACGACTCTGGACACATATGCCATACCCCTTCTTCTTAGCGTTCCCAAATCCCCACCGTCAATCTCTTATCAGATCCCCTGGTTTTTTTATTATGTTCCCCTGGGTTTGCGGACCTTTGGGGATTTGACAGGGATCTTCTCAGAGGGGAGGTGGGGAGGCACAGAGATCGAACTGACTTCCACCATCTGTTTCGATTTTTTTGGCGCTCGCGGCACAAATTCCCAGCCGAGTTTGCCGTCCTTTCCAAAAACAAGATAAGCGCTGAAGGGCCGGTTTTTCGAAGATTTGAATTTATCGAGCAGGTCGGTTTTTCCTTCGCGTAACAACTTTTCCACCTGATCGGCCGGAATCTCACGACTTTTGATGATCTTGGAAATTCGCAATTCACACTCCGGTTTTGCCAAAGCGCGCTTTTCACAGCAAAAAGCCATGTTTGTTTCACGCACGGGCGATTTGCAGATGGGGCAAAGCCCCAGCGATTTTTCGCTGATGAACTGCACCGGAGTGGGTGTGCCATCCGCGTTGGGAGATCCATCCCATGTCATGCCGACCTTGTGATCATCGCCGATGACGAGCATGGCGCTGAAGGGACGCCCCTGCTTGCTGCGGAATCCATTCAATGGACCGATCTTGCGATTTTTGAGGAGTATTTCGACTTCTTCAACCGTCAGGCTTTTACTGGCAATGGATTTCCAGATCTGAAAATCACATCCTTTGTTGGAACATGCGAACCATTTGAACGTTTCGTGAATTTTACCACCGCATTTGGGACAGGGAGAGTTGATGACAACCCTGGATTCGAATGAATTGTCATCATAGCGCCGCGCATCATCGACAATTTTCGTGGTCAGTTTCTCGATTTCCTGCATGAAATCACGCCGGGAGAGTTTGCCCTGTTCCATCTGATGGAGTTTGTGCTCCCATTCTCCGGTCAATTGTGGCGAGCTGAGTTCGGGGATGGGGATGGAGTGCAGCATCTGGATGAGAGAGATGCCCTTGGAAGTGGGCAGCAGGTCACGTCCTTCGCGGTGGATGTATTCCTGGAAGATGATCTGCTCGATGATCGCGGCTCGTGTGGCCGGTGTGCCCAGCCCGCGTTTCTTCATGGCTTCGGCCAATTCCTCGTCGTCAAGCAGTTTGCCGGCGCCCTCCATGGCGCTGAGGAGTGTGGCTTCCGTGTAGCGGGCAGGAGGTTTGGTTTCGAGAGCTTTGACCTCGATCGGATCTCCAACAGGCTTCTCTCCTTCTGCCACCGGTGGAATCACACGTCCTTCCTCTTCAATTTCCTTACCATGGATTTCCATCCATCCCGGCTCTGTTAAAATTTTGCCTTCAGTTTTGAAAGGTTCATTTTCCACGGTGGTAACGCGCGTGGTGATCTCGAAAATGGCGGCAGGATAAAAGATCGCCAGAAAGCGTTTACAGATCATATCAAACACTTTTCGTTCGATATCATCCAGGGGTTTCATCTGTTCCGCTGTCGGAATGATGGCAAAATGATCGGAGACCTTGACATCGTCGAAAATGCGCTTGTTGGGATGAACCCAGCCTTCCCTGGTTATCTTTGAAGCAAAAGCTTCGTAAGGCGTCCCCTTGAGGGCGGCCAGCGTGTGTTTAACGGTCGGGATATGACTTTCCGGCAGAGCGCGTGAGTCTGTGCGAGGATAGGTGATCATTTTCTTTCGCTCGTACAGGGCTTGAGCGATCTGCAGCGTGCGGCGAGCCGGTAATCCAAAGCGACTGTTGCAATCGCGCTGCAGGCTGGTGAGATCATACAAGAGGGGTGAAAGCTGACTTGAGGCTTTCTTTTCTTCGGTGACCACGCCCGATTTACCCTGTGTTTTTTCCGCGATGGCGCCCGCCCGGGCTTCCTCCCAGAGACGGTCAGCCTTTGCCTCCGGGTCCTCCTCGTTTTTCTTGAAACCGGCATCGAACCACTTGCCGTTATATTCACCAGCCGCACAGTGAAAGGTTCCCAGCACTTCCCAATAAGAGCGTTTCTTGAAGTCCTTGATCGTATTCTCGCGATCCACAATGATCGCAAGCGTTGGTGTCTGTACCCTGCCCACGGTGCACATGTGCTTGCCGGCATGGCCATAGATCTTGCAGGTAAACGCTCGTGTGCCATTGATGCCGATCAACCAATCGGATTCACTGCGGCAGACCGCGGCCTCAGCGAGATGCTTGAACTCGGATCCTTCGCGCAGCGCCTTGAATCCCTCCGTGATCGCGCTGGCCGTCATCGAGGAAAGCCAGAGGCGCCGAATGGGTTTGTCTGTTCCGGACAGGGAATAGATATATCGAAAGATCAATTCACCCTCACGTCCGGCGTCACACGCATTCACCAATTCGGTGATGTCCGGGCGTTGGATGAGTGTCAGGATAATATCGAACTGATTCTGAGTTTTTTCGATGGGCTTGAGCCGGAACTTTTTCGGAATCATCGGCAGGTTGTCCAGCTTCCATGCGCGCCATTCCTTTTTAAAATCGTTCGGCATGAAAAGTTCCACGAGATGCCCGACTGCGTGAGTAACCACCGCATCGGCATTTTCGTAGAACCCTTCGGACTTCTTAAATTTGCCGAGCGTACGGGCAATGTCGCCGGCCACGCTTGGTTTTTCCGCAATAATGAGAGGTTTGCCCATGAAACCCGTGTGTATTCACATAAATTTGAAAATGAGCAATCCTAAAATTCATTTTTCAACCGGATGAGGTGCAGGGCAAAAAAAGTTACAATTGCAACAGACCTCCCCTTACCCCTCCTTGCCAAGGAGGGGAATGGGAAGGTGATAACGTTTCTGTCCTGCACCCACCGGAAGCCAGGGCTGATGTAAGAGCGTGTTTAATTAAGATTGCTGACCAGAACGCTTTTGTGTTTTTCTGTTTGGCATGCAGGATGACCTTCTTGGAGCCCTGGTGATTGCCTTTCTGGCTGCATCTGTGATGGCAGCGGTGATGCATCGTCTTCGGCAATCACTTCTGATTGGCTACTTGCTGGCGGGTGTGGTGATTGGTCCCTCCGGAGCGGCCTTGATCAAAGGGAGCCATGTGGTACAGGACCTGGCCGAGGTGGGGGTGATCATGTTGATGTTCACATTGGGAGTGGAATTTTCCATTTCTCAGCTTCAACGACTCAAACGGCCGGCCCTCCTGGGCGGTTCCCTTCAGCTTTGGGGCACGATTCTGATGGTAACATGGCTTTCCTGGCTGGTTTATCGTGATTGGTACGGTGGTTTCTTTTCAGGCTGTGTTCTGTCGATGAGCAGTACCGTGATTGTGCTGAAGTTGTTGCAGGAGAGTGGCGGTTCCCGGACGCCGCACGGAACTGCAGCCATGGGAATTTCCCTTTACCAGGATGTGATGGTGGTTCCTTTGATTTTACTGCTCGCGGCGCTCGGCGGAGAGAATGAAGATCCCCTATCGAGTCTGTTGAGTTCACTTGGGAAAAGCGCCTTGTTCCTCGGCATCAGCTGGCTGGCAAGCAAAGTGGTGGCCGGCTGGTTTTTGGATATGGTGGCGCGGACGCGCAGCAAGGAATTGTTCACGATTTCTTCGGTGGCATTATGTCTGGGCATCGCGTTGCTGGCCCATTCGCTGGGCCTTTCGCTGGCGCTGGGCGCGTTTGTGGCGGGACTCCTGGTGAGTTCCTCCATTTACAGCCACAAGGTTCTTTCGGATGTTTTGCCGTTTCGAGATTGTTTTCTGAGTTTGTTCTTCATTTCGGTGGGAATGCTGGTGGATGTTCGTTGGGCGATCGACCATTTACCGGAAGTATTGGGGTGGGGAATCTTCGGGATTTTCCTGAAAACGGGGATTTGCTTCCTCGCGTGTATCGCATGCAAATTTCCGGTGCGATCCTCCTTGCTGGCGGCATTTTGTCTGGCAGAGGTCGGCGAGTTTTCATTCGTGATTCTTCTCGAGGGAGTGCGTCATCAGGTGATAACACAGGACCGTTATCAATTATTTCTGGGCGTGATTCTTTTTTCCCTGATCATGATTCCAGCCCTTTGGAAGCCTTTTGAAAGATGGGCCAAATGGTTCTCTGAAAGACCGTTTCTCCAGACGTGGGAGGCAAAGCGATATGCATCCGAAACCGGTCCTCATGTGCATCTGCTCAAGGATCATGTGGTTCTGATCGGATGCGGCCCTTTTGGACAGGTCGTGCTTCATTCGCTGCATTTGAATGAGGTGCCTTCTGTTGTGCTCGATCTGAACTCACAGACCATCCGTCATCTGCAAAAGGCGGGGTACGACGCGATTTACGGAGAGGCCGGGAATCACAATATTTTGCAATCTCTTCATATCGAAACCGCCAGGGCCCTGGTCGTTACCATTCCGGATCTGGCGGCTGCCGAGGCGATTATTCGTGAAGCCCGATCCCAGCGCCCGACGCTTCTCATTCTGGCACGCGCCCGATTTTCTTCGGAAGTTCCGCGTCTGCGTCAGGCCGGAGCAACGCAGGTCATCTACGAGGAAATGGAGGCCGCAGCCGAAATGGCCAGAACCCTGGAACAACGGATGAAAGCCAACAAACCAATCAATTAACAATTCACCTCAGATACCAACCCAAACAAATGTGCGAAACTTTCTGGACACTACCCCTGCAAACCAAGAATCCCTTGCCGGTTGAAGGAACAGGCTTTATGCTGAGTATGTTGCGTGGATGAGTTGGCAGCACTCAGCGCACAAACAAAAAATCAAGGAGCAGGAGAATCCAATCATTGGCATGTTCAAGGTAAGAGTGAAAATCACCAACCCGTCCAACCCGGCGCACTTTTTTGAGGAAGACTTCTGGGTGGATACCGGTGCATTGTGCTCGTTTGCGCCGAAAGAATCGCTCTATTTGCTCGGCGCAACCGCGCTGGAAAATTTCGGGGTGAGCGCCGACCCAATAACCCGCCACCTGAAACCTGTTGCCGCAGTGATCGGCGGATTCCTGGCGTCGCGGCCAATGGTGTGAAAAGGTTTCTTTCTGCATGTTTCCTGATCACGGTGTTGACCGGATGCGAAAAACAGGAAATTACCGTTTACCGCGTGCCAAAGGAGGATCGCGCAGCTGCGGCTTTGCCAGACGCAAAAGCCGGCCCCTCCGTACCGGCCGGGAATATCAGTTGGACTGTTCCGGCCGGATGGCAGCAACAAGCCGCATCTGCCATGCGACAGGCCAGTTTTCGTGTGACCGGCAAAAACGGCAAACAGGTGGATATGTCGGTCACGGTATTCCCCGGTGATGCCGGAGGGGCCCTTGCCAATATCAACCGCTGGCGGGGCCAATTGAATCTGCCGGCTGTCAATGAAACTGAAATGGTCCGGCTGACGGAAAAGTTGAAGGGAAATGGACGTGAATTTGTGATCGTCAATATGGCCGGCCCAAAACCGCAGGATAATGCCGATTCTCCATCAAGGTTGCTCGGAGCCATCCTTCATCAAGGTGATCAAAGCTGGTTCTTCAAGATGATGGGTGACGACCATGTCGTGACCGAACAAAAATCCTCTTTTTTGGCCTTTCTGAAATCAGTGCAGTTTCCCACCGAAACGACAAATGCAACCGGACCAAAAAGCATGCCGGTAGTGGCTGCAGACGCACCGCCCCGGAAAATTCATTGGAAGGTCCCGTCAGGCTGGCGGGAACAGCCGGCTCAAGGCATGCGCCAGGGCAGTTTCCTGATTGTCGGAAAGGATGCTCGACAGGCGGATGTTTCCATTATTTCGCTCCCGGGAACAGCCGGCGGTATTCTGGCAAATGTCAATATGTGGAGAAGTCAGCTGGCGCTTCCTCCAACGGTCGAGGGAGATCTGGCTCGTTGCACTTCTCAAATTCGCATCGCGGACCGCTCAGTAACGCTGGTTGATCTGGTCAGCACGAGCCCCGTGATCGATGGGAAGTACCGTGGAAGAATTTCAACGGCCATTATCCCGCAGGATGGTCAAACATGGTTTTTCAAATTGTCAGGAGAGGATGCCCTGGTTGGCAAAGAGAAGGCGGCGTTCCTTGAATTCGTCAAATCCGTGCGTTTTTCCGATGATTCGTAGACTCCTGAACCTTCTACTCAAACTTTTCACTTCGCTCCGGCTGACGATGGTTTGCCTTGCCCTGGGCATGCTCGTGATTTTTTTTGGCACCCTGGACCAGGTGCACCTGGGAATCCACGTTGCACAAAAGAAATATTTTGAGAGTTTTTTTGTGTACTGGTCACCGGCAGGCGCTGATTGGAAAGTCCCGGTGCTTCCGGGGGGACTTCTCCTCGGCGTTGTCTTGTTGATTAATCTCCTGGCCGCTCATTTGACACGATTCAGGCCGGACCGGCGAAAGTCGGGCATTTGGATTCTTCACTCCGGTCTGATCCTGATGCTCCTCGGCATGTTGTTGACAAGCCTGCTGGCGGTGGAAAGCCAGATGCGACTGGATGAAGGAGAAACCAAAAACTTTTCCGAGAGCACCCTGCGCACCGAGCTGGCAATTGTGGACACTTCCAACCCGGACCATGACGAAGTGATCAGCATTCCCGAGGAATTATTGACCAGAGAGGAAACGATTCAACATCCCCGCCTGCCTTTCGTGCTCAAGGTAAAAACATATTATCCCAACTCAAAATTAATGATGCGGCCACAGGGATCCGGGGCCGAGCCAAACCTTGCAACCGACGGACTCGGTCAACAGGTGATGGCAGTTCCGCTGCCGGTCACCTATAAACCAGATGAAGAGAATATCAACAGCGCATGGGTGGAGATTTCGGACACCCACGGACCCTTTGGCACATGGCTTGTTTCCAAGGGACTGGGAAAGCTGCAGGATTTTTCCCGTGACGGCAAAAATTACCGGATCCAGTTGAGGCCGGAGCGTTTTTATAAACCGTACACGATCCAGTTGCTTGATTTCACCCATGATCAATACGCCGGAACGGACATCCCCAAAAATTTTTCCAGTCGAATCCGTTTGAAGAATCCCGGATTCAAGGAGGACCGGGAAGTGCTGATCTATATGAACCATCCTCTTCGATATGGAGGCGAAACGTATTACCAGGCCAGCTTCGCCAACGATGATCGGACATCCATCCTTCAGGTCGTACGCAATCCGGGCTGGTTGGTTCCCTATGTTTCATGTTTTCTCATCGCGGCCGGGCTGATTGTTCAGTTTTCGCTCCATCTGTTTGGATTTCTGAAAACAAGACGGGCATGAAAAAGGTGTTCCCGTGGAGTCTGTTGATTGGCTGTGTCTTGTTCGTGGCATATGGACTAAAGCCCCTCAAACCTCAGAATGGGTTCGATAGTAATGGATTTGGCAGGCTGCCGGTGCTGGTCAATGGGCGCATCAAACCCTTCGACACCGTGGCGCGCACATCATTGCTCATTATCCGGGGTAAACAAACTTTTCAGACCGAGGATGGAAGACAGCCGGACCCGACAGAATGGTTGCTGGAGGTGATGATGCGTCCTCAACAAGCAGATCGAAATAAAATTTTTCGGATCGATCATCCCGATATTCTTGGATTATTCGGGTGGCAACAGGCTGGGGAAAAATATTTTTCGTTCAGGCAACTGGCGCCCTTTCTCGATGAAGTCGAACGTCAGGGAAAGATGGCCGGGGCGGTGGAATCCCAGTTGCGCTCACCGTTCCAAAAGGAAATCTCCAAACTTTATAATCGGTTGGGGCTCTATCACCGGCTGAAAAACAGTCTTCGCGTCGAGGGTGCCGTCGACTTTCACAACGAGGTCGCGCTTTATCAGAAAGCCATCGCCCCGGGGGCTGATGCAATCCGGAAACGCGAGGCGGGTCAGCCCTTCAACCGGCAGGATCTGGATTTGATCCTCGGGTTTGCCGACCGTTACGACTTTCTCGCAAAGTCGGCTTATGTTCTTTCGGTTCCTCCTTTGCGGGAAGGGGAATCCCCTGAAAGCTGGGTCAGTATCGGCCAGAGCCTCCTCGAGACCATGAAAAACGGAGAGGTTCATCCGGCCGTTCACCACTATGCCGTCATGGCTTCCGCCTATGAAAACTCGGATCCGCAACTTTTTAATCAGGCGTTGAGTCAGTACAGGAGTCTTTTGAACCGGTCATTGGGAAAGCAAATGGATAAGGTTGACTACGAGTTTCTTCTGAACCATTTCGAGCCATTTTACAGATGCATGGTTCTTTATGTGCTCGCCTTCCTGCTGGCGTGGATCTCCTGGCTTGTCTGGCCGGAAACACTCGGCCGATCCTCCTTTTACATCCTGCTCCTGGCGTTTGCCATTCATACCCTCGGCCTCGTCTCGCGGATGTATTTGCAGGGTCGGCCTCCCGTGACCAATCTCTATTCATCCGCCATTTTTGTGGGATGGGGCGCTGTTTTGCTGAGCGTGATTCTGGAGAAAATTCATCGTAACAGCATCGGCAATGTGACTGCCGGCTCCATGGGTTTCCTGACGCTGCTGATCGCTCACCATCTTTCCGCTGATGGAGATACCATGGAAATGTTGCGGGCCGTGCTGGACACCAATTATTGGCTGGCCACTCATGTCGTGGTCGTGACGTCCGGGTACGCTTCGACCTTTCTGGCCGGGTTCCTGGCAATCATTTACATTTTTCGAAATACATTTACGAAGTCGTTTTCGAAGGAAATCGCCCGGTCGCTCACCCGCATGGTTTATGGCATTGTCTGTTTTGCCACACTTTTCAGCTTTGTGGGAACGATGCTCGGAGGACTTTGGGCTGATCAGTCGTGGGGGCGATTTTGGGGATGGGATCCGAAGGAAAATGGCGCGCTTCTGATCGTGCTTTGGAATGCCATCATCCTGCATGCGCGATGGGGCGGATATATTCGCGAGCGCGGCCTGATGGTCATGGCGGTTTTTGGGAATATTGTCACGAGTTTCTCTTGGTTTGGTGTCAATATGCTTGGAATTGGGCTGCATTCTTATGGGTTCATGGATCAGGCATTTGTATGGCTGGTGGCGTTTGATCTCAGCCAGGTTGTCATCATGATCATCGGAATGATTCCTGAGCGTATCTGGCAGGAAATGATGCAAGGGAAATGGACGGTCTTTCAAAGGGCTGCTTCCCCGGAACGACCCGATTGATGCTCTTATATTCCTGCAGGACACCTTCCAAAACTTGCTCCCTCCTGAAATGAGTGTTGCCGCGCTCAAAAACCTTCGGAGAATTCCTGGTATTGGCCCAAGCCTTGCCCGGGACTTGTTGACAGCTTGGTTGATATGTGACACATTGGGCACATGAAGGAGATCACGATCCGGGAGTTACATCTCAAAACGGGCGCGTGGGCTCGCAGAGCAGCGCGCGAGGGTAACATTATCATTACTGAACGAGGACAACCGATTATCACCCTCACGCCTTACCACCCTTCACATCGGGGTATTCCTTTCGCTCGTCGGGTGCTTCTGCCTGAATTTAAGGCGCTCCAACCGATGCCCGGGGATGTCACAGAGTTGATTTCGGAAGATAGAGATCGGATGTGATTTACTTCGACACGTCGTATTTGGCAAAATGCTACTTGACCGACCACGGTTATATCGAGGTGCGTCAACTTGCCGGATCGCAAAGCAGTATCATGTGCTGTGAATTTGGCCGGATCGAGTTGGAGGCTTCTTTTCACCGTAAATTCCGGGAACGCCACATGACCCGAAGCCAGTATGATGCGGTTCAAAGGCAATTCGACCTGGATGATCGGAAGGGTTTGTTTGGCTGGCTGCCGGTAACATCTGAGTTATTGAAACAGGCTGGAGGACGGTTCCGCCATCTCTCCTCATCAATCTTCCTCCGCTCCGGTGATATTCTCCATTTGGCCTGTGCCATGGAAAACAGTTTCAAGGAAATCTATAGTAGCGACAAACATCTCCTCACAGCCGCACAATTCTTCGGTCTGAGAGGCATCAACGTCATCCAGGCATAAGTCTGTATAGCCCACAACAACATCTCCTCGGAAGCTTGCGTAAAGCATCTGTCTGGATTAGCCTGCCAGTTCTCCTCTAAATCCTAAATCCCATGCCAACCACTCTTTCTGAAATAAAAAAGGCCCCATCGAAAACTGTCGCAGCTGATAAAACCTCGTCCAGCGACTGCAAGGTCGCTGATATCAAGCTGGCCGATTGGGGACGAAAAGAAATCACCATTGCTGAATCGGAAATGCCGGGTCTGATGGCTCTGCGCAAGGAGTATCAGGACAAAAGGCCGCTCAAGGGCGCCCGAATTGCCGGATGCCTCCATATGACGATCGAGACAGCCGTCCTGATTGAAACCCTGATCGAACTGGGCGCCGAGGTGCGATGGAGTTCCTGCAATATCTTCTCCACGCAGGATCACGCGGCTGCCGCTGTTGCTGTCGCCGGTATTCCCGTGTTTGCCTGGAAAGGGATGAATGGGAAAGAATTTGATTGGTGCATCGAACAAACCATTTTTTGGCCGGATGGCAAAGGGCTGAATATGATTCTGGATGACGGCGGCGATCTCACCGCCATGGTTCACAACAAATATCCCAAACTGTTGAAGGATATCCACGGTTTGAGTGAGGAAACGACCACCGGCGTTCATCGCCTCTACCAGATGATGAAGAAAGGCACATTGAAAGTTCCCGCGATCAATGTGAATGACTCCTGCACCAAGTCCAAGTTCGACAATCTCTACGGCTGTCGGGAATCACTGGTGGACGGAATCAAACGCGCCACCGACGTGATGGTGGCTGGTAAAATCGCGGTGGTTTGCGGTTATGGAGATGTCGGCAAGGGTTGCGTGCAATCGCTCCGTGGTCTGGGAGCGCGGGTGATTGTCACCGAGATTGATCCCATCAACGCCTTACAGGCTGCCATGGAAGGTTATCAGGTGACAACTCTGGATGAAGTCGCTTCGCAAGGCGACATATTCGTCACCACCACCGGCTGTCGTGATGTCATCACCCGCAAACACATGGATGCCATGAAGGATCAGGCGATTGTCTGCAACATCGGGCACTTTGATTTGGAAGTTGATGTGGCGAGCCTGTTTAATGATTCGAAACTCAAGCGAATCAACATCAAACCGCAGGTTGACCAGGTGGAATGGCCCAATGGCAAGCGGCTCATGATTCTGGCCGAAGGACGGCTGGTCAACCTTGGTTGCGCCAACGGTCATCCCAGTTTTGTCATGAGCGCCTCTTTCACCAATCAGGTGATGGCACAAATTGATTTGTGGAAAAATCGGACGACCGGAAAATACAAAAACGAGGTGTACCTGCTGCCGAAAGTTCTGGATGAAAAAGTCGCGCGCCTGCACCTTCCGAAACTGGGTGTCAAACTCACGCGATTGACCCAGGCACAAGCTGATTATCTGGGAATCCCGGCCAACGGCCCCTTCAAGCCGGAATATTACCGGTATTGATCATTGCGCATCTCTCGACCGAATTAGGGCTGCCAGGTCTTTTCTTTTTCTGAAAAGCTCATCCAATACTTTCTTCTGCTCTTTAGTTGCTTCCTTGTAGAATCTATCTTTTAAGGCAGAAACTTTCTTGTGCTCACGACATATGCTCTTAAGCGACCACCGAGCAGAAAAACGGGCTAAGTCGACTGTATTTGCCTTTTCTGGAGATGAAGCAAGCAAGAGGATGGGAAACACATACTTTTCTTCACCCGTTGCAAAAAATGAACCCCGCCGAGCACCCATCCTTTCTGCTGGATGGCTCGCGCAAGCTCTTTACCGGAAACCTGCTTCACACGGCCAGTTCCAGAATCAGGCTGTTTTCTTTTGTAACTTGATAATGTCGGCTAAATCGCGAAGTGAGCGATTAACTATTTCTCTGGTAGAGAATACTTTTGCAACGTCGGGATCGAGAACGACCACATTTGAACCTTTGGCGTATTGCCCAGCATATTTGCCGCGTACGCCACGCGAAAAATCATAATCAGGAAGTAAATCTCCGGTGTGTTTAGAATTTTTCTTCATAAGCGAATTTTTCCCTTTGATTGGCAGATCGCGCACTAATTATCCTGATATTATCCCCTCGTTCAGTGTGAACGACAACAAGTAATTTTCCCCTGTAGGAATGTCCAAGAATGATGAACCGATGCTCGATTTGTGAATGCTGAGGATCTGAAATTGTGAGCGAGTAGGGATCAGCAAAAACGGTTGAGGCCTCCTCAAAAGAGACTCCATGTTTGGTTAAATTCGATCTGGCTTTGTTGTTGTCCCATTCAAAGGTTAATCCCATGAAATGAGGCTATATGCCAAAATTCTTTTGGAAAAGATAATTTTCAGCCTAATATGAAGGGCTGAGGAAAACCGCCTTTCTCCCATCCGCCACATCATCCCGGATCGACTATTGTGATGTGAGCAAGTCGCATTTGATTTCAATTGGGGACTTCACGGCGTCGCTAATTTGTCAGCTGTTTTGCTTCAGTCGCTGTTGTTCCTCCATGGAATCGAGAATGCAGTATCTCGGATTGGATCGGAGTTTCTCAGCTTCTTCCCTGCTCGGATACCATGGGCAGGATCCGGCAAGAATCGTCCAACGAACAAGAGCCGCTTTGGGAAGGTCCAATCCAAAACGGAGCATTTTGGTCAGGGCCTCATCCGGCATTTCAAAACCCCAGAGCCGATGCCAGGAATCAATGACTTCCATCCCAAAATGGGCGGTGACAGCGTTCATTCCGGCTTCTGTTGCCCGTTTGTGCCATGTCTTTGCAATGGGGCTTATGTCCGTACTCACATATATATAGCTTGTCTACCTCCCTAACCCTTCCCTGTGCTCGCGACGCAGGTCGGAGTTGGTAGAGGAGGGGAAGCTTTTAAAACATGCTCTAACATAACCAGCAAAGATGAATAACAACAAGATCGATCCGGGATTGTCGAAATGCAGGGACCTTTTTACGTTTTAGTTTGGCCAGGGGTTGTCATACAATGCGCGTGTGAAGCAACGATCATGGTTTTGGGTGCTGTGTGGTTTGGTCGTTCTACTTTCACACCGGCTTCAGGCCCAGGACTGGACGGTATTCGAGAAATACCAGGAAAGCATCACCCGTGAGGAATTTTGCCGGTTGATCGATCGCGTCTACAATCCCAGCAAGACGGTTTATGTCTACTTGAATGTCTGCGATGAATTCGCCGAGTTTTTTGAAGATGTCGAAAAAACCCAGCTGAATTTCACGCTTTATTTTGCCAGGCCAGGTAAAACTCCACGAAAGGCCGATCAAACCTTCAAGACCATTCCGAAACTCCATCGGCTTGCCAATGCTCCAACACAACCTCTCCGCGCTGTCCGTATCGTCCTCGATCCCGGTCATATCGGCGGGAAATGGGCGGATATCGAGGAACGCTGCGTGGCCTTTGGAAACAACCCCATCATACGGGAGGGCGATAAAAACCTGCAGGTCGCTCGACTGCTCAAAACCCGTCTGGAAGCCGCCGGGGCGCAGGTTTACATGACCCATGATAAACCGGAGCCCGTAACGACCGCACGTCCCACCGACTTCACGACAGAAGCACAGGAGTATGTTTATGAAAAACACCATGTGAACGCGGAAACCGCGAAGGCGCGCCAGGCTTATTTCAACAAGTTGATCAATTGGCAGTCAGAACTCTATTTTTACCGGCGGGCTGAGATCGCGCAACGCGCCGAGAATATCCGCACGCAGTTCCTGCCGGATCTGAACATCTGCAATCATTTCAATGCCACGGAAAACAGTGGCAGCGGAAAAATCGTCAAGGACAACCGTCATGCGTTTTTCATCAATGGCTGTTACGGAGCCGATGAGGTGACCAATCCCATGACGCGGTTTTTCATGTTTTCGAAACTTCTGGAACAGTCGTTTGAGATTGAGATGGCCGTTGCGGATGCAGTGACCAAAAAGATGTTGCGGATCGCCAATTTGCCACCGGTGAACTATGGCCATGAGAAATATCAATGTCCGGTGAATGACAATCCTTATCTCTATGCCCGCAACCTTGCCGCAAGCCGTCAGTACCCCGGTCCCTGCGTGATCCTCGAGCCTTTCTACATGAACAACGCATGGACGGCGGAACGTCTGGCTGCCGGCGATTATGATGGGATGCGGAATCTGGCGGGCGGCGCCTATCGCAGCATTTTTCGGGAATATGCCGATGGTGTCGCAGAAGCCATCATCGAAACGTATTCCAGGTGGACCGTACCCGCCGGGGCGAGGTCTCGTGGGAACGGGCAGAATGAAAAGTAGAAGTAGAATCTAATTTGCTTTTAAGTCGAGACCAACCTGGAAAAAGGTGGCACAGCCCTGAAAGATGTTCGGGGCAATTTGTCGAGGATTTTTGGTTGGTGTGAAATATGCGGGCTAAATTGACATTGAAGGGCGCCGATTCATTCAGTAATGATCAACGGTGGAGTGAAAAGCATTCGAAATCGAGGGTTGATTCAAGAACTGGTCTTTTCCCTGGCCATGGGAATGCTGTTTGGCAGTCCGTCGTTTATCGCGGGGATGGGCTCTCAGGGAGTTCGTTCCGAACCTGAGAACGCAGCTCTGGTCGTGAAATTTCAAGAGGAAGCGGAACGGAGCAATGCCAAAAGTCAATATGCCCTTGCCTCCCATTATGAAGATGGAAAAGGCGTTGAGGAAAATCAGGACGAAGCCTTGAAGTGGTACCACAAAGCCGCCGACCAGAATTTGATCGAAGCCCTGAGCACGTTGGGATTGAAATATGATACAGGTCGAAACGTTCGACGGGATGATGTGGAGGCTGTCACATGGTATCGCAAGGCAGCTGAACAAGGAGACGCCTGGAGCCAGACCTCATTGGGCTACAAATACCTCAACGGCACAGGTCTGTCCCGGGACCTTCAACAAGGTGTCAAGTGGTTGACAGTGGCTGCAGAACAAGGCGAACCACAGGCGCAATATTACCTGGGTATTTGTTATCAGGATGCCGTGGGTGTGCCACGCAACCGAATTCAGGCTTACAAATGGTTGAACCTCTCGGCCTCATATCAGTCAAGCCGGGATCTTCGGGCGCTCGGAAGGGCAAAAGCTCAGCGGGACGATCTCGAAAAGAGCATGACCATTACTCAAATCACCGAAGGACAACAATTGTCGAGCGCCTTTGAGCCATATTCTCGAAGCAGGAAAACCGAATCGAAAACCAGGGTTTCACCAGCTCTCAAGGCGATGGGGACGGGGTTCTTTGTGACCCAGAGCGGCTACCTGCTCACCAGCGCTCCCGTGGTGAAGAGCGCGAAAAGGATTTCTGTGCGCACGAACCATGGTGTTTCGCCAGCCAGAGTGGTGAAAAGTGATCCATCCACCGGTCTTGCGCTCCTCAAAGTTGATGGAAAGTTCGAATCCCTCCCTTTTGGCAATTCAGATTTTGTCGAGCCCGGTTCCAGTGTGTGCACCGTGTGTTTCCCCAATTCACCAGTGAAAGGATTAGGGCATAAAATGAAACTGGGGGGTATCAGGGCAACCGCCAATCCTCCTTCACCGGATGGTTCCTCTTATTTTGAGGTCAATGTGGAATTGCTGCCGGGAAATTCGGGCGGGGCGCTGGTCAATCAATTGGGCAACGTGGTGGGTGTTTTGATGTCCCATACGGAGGTTCCCAGGAAAATCGTCAGCGGGTCGGAGAAGGATATTCAATATGCCGTGACGGTGAATCCCGTGTTGCTCTTTCTGCAGAATCTGCCGGAAGTTGTCAACGGCCTGCAGCTACCCGCCACAACCCTCCGTGAATGGCCGGACATTGCCAAACAGGTGGAAGAAGCCTCCGTCCTCGTCCTGGTCTGGGAGTAGTTTTTCCGGATGCAAGCAAAAGAGGTTCACATCCAGTATTATGCCATTCTTCGGGAGGAGCGGGGCTGTGGCGCCGAAGTGCTGCGAACGACCGCACGAACAGCATCGCAACTCTACGAGGAGCTTAAGGATGAGCACGATTTCAGCATGCCGCGCGAACGCTTAAGAGTGGCCATCAACAACGAATTTCAGGATTGGGAGGCGGGGTTGAAGGATGGCGATACGGTGGTTTTTATCCCGCCGGTTGCGGGAGGATAAAAAAGATGTTTTCTATTTCGTCCAAACGGCTAAAGGATACCGCTTCGAAAAAAGCCATGAGCAATCCCCGCGCAGGCGCCATGGTTTGCTTCGAAGGGTGGGTTCGGGGTCACCACCAAAAAAAGAAGGTGGTCGCGCTGGAATATGAATGTTTTGAGAAATTGGCGGTCAAGGAAGGCCGGAAAATCATCATGGAAGCCCGGGAGCAGTTTGGCATTTTGGAAGCACGGTGTGTTCACCGGGTTGGCAGACTCAAGGTTGGCGAGACCGCTGTATGGATCGGAGTTGTGGCGGAGCATCGACATGCGGCTTTTCGCGCGTGTGAGTACATCATCAGTCAGGTGAAGATCCGCGTGCCCATCTGGAAAAAAGAGTGTTATTCCACCGGTGACTCCGGCTGGGTGGAGCAATAGTTCCTCTCCTTAACAAGGAGAGGTTGGGTAGAAGGGGAGACCTCCTCTAACTCCTCCTTGGCAAGCCACCCTGGATAGGGGTGGCAAGGAGGAGAAAAACCTTCTAACTTGACACGTATGGCCCGTGGCCTCCTGCGAAGGCGGGCGAATTTTCAAATACACTCTGGAAAAAGCCGGATGAATTCCATCGTTTTTGGATCCGCGAATCATTGGACGTCTCCCTATCAGGTGGGCAGCCATGCATGGGCCCGGCTGTTTGTGCAACACGAGTGGCGTGCTGCCTATGTATCGGATCCCGTGACGCCATGGCACTGGCTCAATGGACAAAATCGCGACAGAATCCGTGAACGATTTTCGTTATGGCGGAAAGGCGGACACGCATCTGGAAAGGAGATGATCCGAGCATGGGTCCCCTTTTCGTTGGTCGCTCCACAGAATTATCCCCTGTTTCGAAGTCAGTGGGCGCTGGAAAACTGGGATCTGTTTTCCATGCCACCGGTTGAAACTCAATTGCGTGACCGGGGATTCGAAGCTCCCAATGTATTGTGGCTGGATAGCGTGCGTCACGCGGGATGGGGAAAGCGACTGGCTCCAGCGCTTACCGTGTTGCGTCTGGCGGATTGGAATGCTGGTTTTACCACAACTCCACAATCCATCGTGAAAATGGAACAGAAGCTTCTCGCTGAAGCTGACATCGTCATCACCAGCGCTCGGGCATTGGAAGATCGCATCAGACCGGCACGCGGCAACAGACCTCTCTGTGCCATTCGCAATGGTGTGGATTTTGCCTTTTGGAGCTCTTCCTGCCCCGAACCCGTTGAATATGCCAGCATCCCCTGCCCCAGAGCCATCTATATTGGGGCCGTTGACGAATGGTTTGACATGCCTCTGCTCATCGAGGTTGCCCGTGCTCTAAAAGATTTCTCTTTTGTGGTGATCGGTCAACGACAGATCGACCTTGAAACCGGAGAGTCTCCCGCCAACATCTACTGGCTCGGCACCCGTCCGCGTGAGACTGTAAGAAGTTATGTTCAGCACGCGCAGGTGGGGATCATTCCATTCAAGCGCACCAAGCTCATTGAATGTGTATGCCCCTTGAAACTTTACGAGTATATGGCCTGTGGACTGCCCGTGGTAGCCACCCGCTGGGAGGAGCTTGAACATATGAAGTCACCGGCAAAGCTCGCCACCCATGCGGAAGAATGGATCGTACACTTCCAGAACCTGTTTGGCAGATCCCAAGAGATGGATCCTGTCAGCCACACACAGCTGAAGGCCGCATCACTTGCTTACGCAGCCGCAAATGATTGGCAAGAGCGATGGAATGATTGGCAGACGATTTACAGCCACGTTACCGGGAAGGCCGCCGCAACTCGTAGCTCAAAGTGCTGACCGCATAGATCGCCGCGGTGTCACAACGAAGCACCATGGGACCGAGACTTAAGGGTTGAAATCCCGAGCTTCGTGCCATCCCAATTTCTGCAGGCGTGAAATCGCCTTCAGGACCAATCATGAGTAGCACGTTCCGCTGGACCGATCCCGAATCGGTCAGATAACACCACAACGGTTTGGCATCGGGTTGAAGGGACCCAATCAAAGTCAGATGATAACCCGATCGCATGACTGTGATTTCCTTGACGGTCTTCGGTTCACAGATGCGGGGCAGCCAGTCCAATCCGCATTGCTTGGCAGCTTCAATGGAAATATCCCGCCATCGTTCCGTTCTGGACCGAACCTCCTTTGGCTCGAGTTTGATGACCGAGCGATCGGATAGTACGGGGATGATTTCATAAACACCCAGCTCCGTCGCCTTCTGGATGATCAGATCCATCGTCTTGTTCTTTGGAAGCGCCTGTGCGAGCGTGATGGAATAAGGAGGTCTCGGTGTGGTTGTCTTCCGTAACAGTTTCAATTTCGCGCTGCGGGCGCCGGCCTCCGCCACTTCCGTGAGATATTCCGTTCCCATCCCATCGAACAAGGCAATGCGATCCTTCTCCCGGGTTCGGAGCACGGTTCGACAATGGTGCCATTCACGACCTTTCAGGATAAGCCGGGGCCCCTCAATTTCCGGCGTTGCAACAAAAAAGCGGTGCATGAATTAATGGATCAGCAGGAGGCTCCCATCACGCCGGCTCCGATAAAACCCAGGGCTGGAAGAGAAGACTTCATGCGATGGAAGAAATGCCAGATGTTCCCTGAAAAGACAAACTCTTCTGAATCTTGTGCGGGGGGCGCCGGGCAACCGGTGTCTACCGCGACCGTTTTCTTGCATAAGACCGCTCGTTCAATGATACTGCCAGGCATGAAAATGAACGCATTGATTTTCCTGTTGGTTTTTATTCCATCCATTCCAGTTTATGCCGTTTCGCCCAAGACGGAACCGGCGGATGAATGGACAAGTCGGCATCAACAGGCCTGGGACGCCACAGATGCGAAGGATTTACCGGCATTTCAAAAACTGTTTCAAGAAATCCAACCCCCCCATGCGCGTCACAAACTTTACAAGGACACCCTGCTGAGCCATTCCATCACCAAGGGCGCGTTTGAAATCGCGGTCTGGATGCTGGATCGGGGGATCAATCCCAATGATCAGTCCACCCAGTTGCCTCTGAATAATGTGCTTTCCCGATCAGATCTTTTTGGCGACAAGGCTGGTTTGCTCATCGAAAAACTGCTGGAAAAAGGGGCGGACCCAAACGCTGTGGACAAAAAGGGGCAGACTCCACTGCATTTGTTCGCAGGCCACATCGGCGAGGTTCACATCATCCAGTTGTTAATCGAGAAGGGAGCCAGGGCCTCCCTCGTGGATGAAGAGGGAGACACGCCACTGCACAAAATGATTGGGCACTGGCTGGGCGAGGATGCGGCGAAAGTGGCCGAGCTGTTGGTAGCGGCGGGAGCCGATCCCAAGGCGAAAAACAAAGATGGAAAAACCGCCCTGGACATGCTCCTATCGAGAAGTAATCCCGACAGTTTTCCTGAACTCAAGCTCAAGCTGGAGGCGTTGACCCGGTAAAGTCATTAAAACACCATCGCCTGAAGACGAAGGATTTGGAGGCTCAATTTGAGATAAAAACCATGGCCGGTAGCGCTGTAGAACAAATCAAGGAAAACAGTCGGTTCCTCCGGGGAACGATCGCGGAGACGTTGCGTTCCAATGCCATGCACTTCACGGAAGAGGAACATCAACTCCTTAAGTTTCATGGCACGTATCAGCAGGATGACCGTGACCAGCGCACCGAACGCAAAAAGGCCGGACTGGACAAGGCCTGGAGCTGCATGGTGCGCACGAAAATTCCCGGCGGCGATCTGACTGCCGACCAATATTTGAAGCTGGATCAAATCGCCGGCGACCTGGGCAACCAAACCCTCCGTCTCACCACCCGACAGACTTTCCAGTATCATTTTATCCTGAAGGGCAGTTTGAAGGATTGCATGGTCCGTATCAATCAGTCGGGGGTTACCACCATTGGTGCGTGTGGTGATATTGTCCGTAACACGATGGCGCCTGCGTTTCCCCTGTGCGCACCGGTTTATCAGGATGCGCAGAAGCTGGCCCATGAGCTTAGCCGGACGTTTCTGCCCAAAACCCGCGCCTACACCGAAATCTGGCTTAATGGTGAGAAGGTTCCAACTTCAACCGAGCCCGAGGATGAGCCGCTTTACGGGAAGTATTACCTGCCAAGGAAATTCAAGATCGGGGTGGCCATTCCTCCGCGCAATGATGTGGATGTCTACTCACAAGATATCGGTTTTGTGCCACACTTTCCAAACGGTGAAGTGGAAGGTTACACCGTGCTGGTCGGTGGTGGCTTTGGAATGACACACGGGATTGTCAAAACCTACCCGGTACTGGCCAAACCGCTTTTCTATGTCCACCGCAAGGATGTGATAAAAGCCGCCATTGCCATTGTCACTGTTCAGCGTGATTACGGTAATCGCGAGGATCGCAAACGCGCGCGCATGAAATATCTGATCGACGAACGTGGGCTGGACTGGTTCCGCAAGGAAGTTGAATCGCGCCTCGAAGCCTCCACAGAGGAACCCAAACCTCTGCACTGGACCACGGTTTCGGACATGCTCGGTTGGAATGAACAGGGTGACGGCAGGCTCTTTTGCTGTGTTTTTGTGCCGCAAGGAAGAATTCAGGATGCCGGTTCCATTCGTTATCGCAGCGCTTTTCAGGAAATCACTCGACAGTTTGGCTTTCCCATCCGCCTTACACCCAATTGCAACATTGTCTTCTATAACATCCCGCCAAATCAACGCGCTGTTGTGGATCACATTCTCGAGCAGCACGGTGTGCCCAATACTGCCGGGATGACCGAGGCGCGCAAAACTTCACACGCATGCGTGTCCCTGCCAACATGTGGTCTGGCGCTTGCAGAAAGTGAGCGTGTTTTCAGTCAGGTGATGGATGAAATTGACAGGATTCTTCGTGAACTCGGCCTTGAAAAGGAGCCGATTCTCATCCGTATGAGTGGCTGTCCCAACGGCTGTTCCCGTCCATACAATGCTGATATCGCCTTCGTTGGACGTTCCCCAAATAAATACGCCTTCTTTATGGGCGGATCCATCTGTGGAGATCGTTTGTCGGGACTGGAACGCAAGGTTGTCGAATTAAAGGACATTCCTTCCGTCGTTCGGCCCTACCTTCAAGAGTTCGCTACCCGGCGACAAAAAGGCGAGACTTTCACTGAATATTGGGGACGGACGCATGAAACGGGACCCCGGCCCGTCCCTGAGCAGTTTCATGTTGAGCTGGCTGAACGCGCGGCGCGGCTGGCCGGTGCAGGTCAAGCGGTGGCCACGGAATAGTTCGACGGAGAATGGATTTTCTTCCGCCTTATTTCCCTTACTCCCCCCCTACTCACGCCCACTTGCCCTTTCCCGTCGTATTCCACGTCGTTCTGGTCGAACCGGAAATCCCTTCCAACACGGGCAACATCGCCCGGTCGTGTGCAGCAACCAACTCCGTGCTGCACCTCATTCATCCTCTTGGTTCATTCCCATGATGAACCCGGGCGCTCGAAGCCTGAATCTGGCAACCACGGTTGGCATCGTCCTCTACGAAGCCATCCGGCAGAATCACCGAAACACATCAGGATGAACTGAAGGCGGCAAGAGTAAGAAAAAGACGCTCACCGACGATAGATGCGGTGATCCCCGATGTCCACGGACACAACAACATCTGCCTCAATATAAAAGATCACGCGCAGATTGCTTTCAATTTCAACCGCATAAATGGTGCGCTTGTAGTGAGCGCTCAATTTTTCAATTTTATGCGTCCTCAAGCGTGGATCAAATGGATCGACCTTGAAAACTTCCCAAGCCTTGCGAACCGATTCCTTTTGCGGGGCGTTCAGGCGATAAAAACGGGTCCAAAACGGTTCAACCGCGCGGTAGCGATACCTCATCGCAAGCGGGGCGGAGGCGTTTCTGACAAAAGGGCGCCTCCGGAAACTCACCCCTGACCGATGAAAACCATGAAAACCAACTTGGAGACCGATTTTCTGGCAAAACCCGGGCAAAAGCGAGGTTGGCCTTCTCGAAACGTTGCAAGGTTGGGTCAAAAATAATGAAAAAAAGGTTGACGGATGGCAACTTTTGATTTAAAAGCGAGCTGTTTAACTTTTTTCAATCACCCCAAACCACCCTCCCAACCGACTCGCCAAAACCTGCCATGAAAACTTTTAAGGCCAAAGCCGCTCCCGGATTTTTCGATATCGACCTGCGCATCCAATGGCTGGCGGGAAAAGGCGACCCGCTCAATCGGCTCAATGAGGTGATCTCATGGGAAATCTTTGATCCGATCCTTGAATCAGCTCTGGGAGGAGAGGCCAGGGGGCCGGGTGGACGGCCGCCTTTCGAGTGGCGCATGATGTGCAAGATTCTTGTTTTACAGCGATACTACGGACTGAGTGATGAACAGGTGGAATTTCAGATCAATGATCGCTTGTCGTTTCAACGGTTTCTGGGATTAAGCCTGGCGGATAAAGCGCCCGACGGGAACACGATCTGGGATTTCCGAGAATCCCTGGTGAAAGCCGGTGTTTTCGAAAAACTTTTTATTCGTTTCAAGGAGGAATTGGAGCAGGAAGGGTTGGTGGGTCATGAAGGGAAAGTGGTGGACGCCACGTTTGTGGATGTGCCGAAGCAACGCAACGGTCGGGAGGAGAACGCGAAAATCAAAGCGGGAGAAGCGCCCGCTGGATGGAAAGAAGAACCGCACAAACTGAGTCAAAAAGATGTGGATGCACGCTGGACCAAGAAGAACCGGGAGACGCATTTTGGGTACAAGGATCATGTGAAGGCGGATGCGAAGAGCAAGTTGATCGAGGAGTGGAAGGTGACGGAAGCCAGCGTGCATGATTCGCAGGTGATCGAGGACTTGACGAAGCAAGGGGACGGGGAAGTCTATGCGGATAGCGCCTATCGGAGCGAGGAGATCGAGGAGGATTTGGCTGGCAAGGAAGTGGCGAGTCAGA